>WNFC01000662.1_pt1 | contig 39024 bp, 42 predicted proteins | sample 5400541 | NCBI WGS metagenome assembly WNFC01 (sample SAMN13153342, study PRJNA577476) | soil metagenome | isolation source: 120 cm saprolite under Douglas fir tree site 2 hole 2 replicate 1 | place: USA:California | collected 2015-04-18 | reverse complement strand
ATTCATTCTGCGAAACCCTGACGTTGTTACGGGCCACGGAGCGGGAGTTCACCATGGTGTCGCGAGACACAGCGGTGAATCCGTTAGGCGCACGCATATTGGCATAATGCAGCGGTTCGCCGCCATGCAGGCCGTTTCGGTTGATGTAGGTGTTGTTGTAGATGTTCGTAATGTTGGTGATGTGGGTGTTGGTGATGTTCACCTGATTGAAATAACCGCGGCTCACGCCATACCAGGGGATAAACGGTTCGCCAAATCCCAGCGGGCACCAGCCATAGCCTCCGCCGAAGCCGAACCCGAAGCCCACACCCCAGCCCGCTCCGCCATAGAAGGCGACCAGCGCGGGAGAATAATACGGGCGGACATAAATCGGCCCCGGCGCCCACCCCCAATAATTCTCGTAGTACACCCAGCGGCCATAGTGGAAGGGAGCATATCCCCAAGGCTCATCTTCAACCCAGGTCCAACCCCAGGGTGCGACCCATATCCAGTGTCCGTAACGATACGGCGCCCATCCCGCGTCAACGCCGCTTGGGACCCACACGTTTCCGTACTCTGGGGAATCGCGCCAGGTGCCGTATTCGTCGAGATCTTCGGAGCCGACCACGTCGGGCGAAACATACCGGGCTGAACGAGAGTTATCGAGCCGCCCATCACGCGACTGTGCCCACTCATCGAAAGCATCCAGCGAGGGCGCGGCGTGAATCTCGTTTTTCATTGAATTGCCGTTGCTGAAACGAGCCTGCTGGTTTTGGCGAATGCGCACCGCCGGCCCTTGGCCGCCGGCTTCGCCTTCGCCTCGCCACACGGTGATAACAGTCGTGTCCGCCTCGGGATTTACGTCGAAGCGGTAGTCGCCCGGCTTCAGAACCGTGAATGCCTGGTTGGGGGTGTCCACTTCATAATTCTCGCCGTCATACAGGCGGCGCACGTGCAGGTTCATCGCGCCCTGATGCAGTTGCAACTGAACCGCGTTTTCGCTCACGTTGGTCAGCGTGAGGCTGCTCTCGGAATCAATCCGGATCAGGCCGGTGCCAACGTTAATTTCGGCGCGCGAATTCTTGTCCGCCCAAACGTTGTCGGAGTTCGTCAACGGGCGGTTGATCGCGCCGGCAACCCAGTCATCGGTCCCATGAGGTTGCACGGAAACCGAGCCGTTTATGAACTGCAAACGGGCGGCACGAGACGGTGGGTCGTTTTGCGGGTCACCTTGCAGCGGTTGATCACTCGGAGCCGGGGGCTGGCCTTGATCCACCGCCACTTGGTCTTGGTCCTGGGCCAGTACCACAAGCGCTGAACTCGAAACCAGCGCCAGAACCACGAGAATGCCTAAGATACGTTTATAAGTCTTCATAATTCCTTCCTGCGGAAGTCCCAAGAAGCAGTCTCCCGAGGCACAATGCGCAACCCGCAATCCTAGTCTCTTAGAGGGCGCACCCGACAGAATCGTCTGCCGTCGAGTATGTAAACCCCGGAATCAGAAAAGAGTTGCGGCCGCATAATTGCCGTAAACATTGGCAAAGTAAGGACTTAGGTCGTTGGGATGGTGCAATGGTGAAAGACCTCCCACTTTCCCCAGCGTATCGCCGTGCTGCTAAGATGAATTTCTCCGAGAGGGACACCAATTGCCCAGCAAGCTTTCCCACTACGACCGGTCCGGAAAATCGAAAATGGTGGATGTTTCGGGGAAGTCCGCAACCCGGCGCGAGGCTGAGGCCAGCGCGTTTGTAGCAATGAAGCCGGCCGTGTTGAAGGCATTGAACAACAACCCGAAGGGCGATCCCCTGGAGACAGCGCGGCTGGCGGGAATCATGGCCGCAAAAAAAACAGCGGAGCTAATTCCACTCTGTCACCCGCTGCCGCTGGCTCACGTTGATGTCCAATTGCGGCAATGCGAAAATGGGGTCGCGATTTCCTCGAAAGTAAAGACGACTGCGGAAACGGGCGTTGAAATGGAAGCGCTGGTTGCCGCCAGCGTGGCTGCGCTGACGGTTTACGACATGTGCAAAGCGCTCGACAAGGGAATTGAGATTCGCGAAGTAGTGCTGGAACGAAAATCCGGCGGCAAGAGCGGCGATTACATTCGCAAAAAGTAGTGGGTTAACTGAAAGCTGATAGCTGACGGCTGATGGCTATATGCAAAGCAACGTAAAAGTCCTGCTGGTGGATGACAATCCGATGGTGCTGGCGATGCTGCGGGACGCGCTTACGCCGCTGGCCAAGGTCACTACTGCCGGCGACAGCGCCGACGCGCTGCTGAAAGCGGTGGACGACGCGCCTGATTTACTGGTGAGCGACTATCGCATGCCTGGCATGGACGGCCGACAGCTGGTGGAAAAACTCAGGGGACGGTCCGGCACCTCAGGGATTTCTGTCATTCTCCTGGCGACGAAATCCGACATTTCCGAAAAATTGTCTTTGCAGGACCACACCGCCGATGACTTTGTGGAAAAGCCTTTCTTCCTGAGAGAAGCCACGCAGCGCATCAAACGCGTCATCGACAAGATTGCGCTGGAAAAAATGTCGAAGTCCACTTCGTCCGACGGCACGGTGCGCGGCAGTCTGGCGCAGATGAACGTGATCGATCTGGTGCAATCGCTTGAAATGGGCCGAAAAAGCTGCCTGCTCACTCTGGCTCTCGACGACGACAAGTGCGAGATGTACTTCAGCGAAGGCCAGGTCCCACACGCAGTTTACGGCTCCCTCACCGGCGATGGGGCCGTGTTCAAGGTGTTGCGCTGGACGGGTGGGAATTTCCAGATCAACTTCGAAGGCAAGACAAAGCAGCAATCCACCACGCTGAACACGCAGGGGCTGCTCATGGAAGGCTTGCGGTTGCTCGATGAGTCGCGGCGGGACAGCGGCGGCCAAACCGAAGAGGAAGAAGATGTCCTCCTCGACTCCTGACACTTTCCGGGCCGCAGTGTTGACGGTGAGCGATTCCTGCGCGCGCGGTGAGCGCACCGACGCCTCCGGGCCGGCGGTGGCGCGGACCTTGCAGGAACATCATTTCGCCATCATCGAGACAAGAATTGTGGCTGACGATCATGGCGCCATCCAGAAGGCGATCGTGGATCTGGCCCGAAGGGCGCGTCTGGTAGTAACTACCGGTGGGACGGGAATTTCCGCGCGCGATGTGACTCCTGAAGCTACGCGCTCGGTTTGCGGCAGAATGCTCGACGGCGTCTCGGAAAGAATGCGGCGCGAAGGCGAGAAGAAGACGCCGTTTGCACTGTTGAGCCGGGGAGTATGCGGCGTCTGCGGGACCTCGCTGGTGCTGAATCTGCCTGGGAGTCCGACTGGCGCGGTGGAATCATTGCAGACGGTGATTGATGTGTTGCCGCATGCGATCCAGATCTTGGCGGGGAAGACCGAGCACTTGACGAATTGAAGGATCGGCTCTTGGCTGTTGGCTCTCGGCTCTTCTCCGCTGAAGCGTTTCTGCTGTTTCTTACCTGGACTCGCGTAAACTCGTATCCGCAGTCAATTCACCACCGAGATCCCAAGAGCCAAGAACTAAGAGCCAAAAGCCGTTTCGATGAAAACCGTCCAGCACATTTTGACCCGGTACACGGCATTTCTATGGGCGATCTTGCAGCCGCTCGGCGCCTGGGGAGTGTTTGCGGTGGCTGCATTGGACGGCGCTGCCGTGGGGCTGCCAATGGACGTGGTGGTTGGCGGCTACGTTGCTCAGAACCACGCGCGACTCTTAATTTATGTGGTCATGGCAGCAACAGGCTCGGCCCTCGGCAGCCTGGTGGTTTACGCGATCGGATACAAGGGTGGCGAGGAACTGCTGCGCAAGCGGGTCTCTGCGGAGCGGTTCGAAAAACTGCACGAGGCTTTCGACAAACACCCTTTTTGGAGCCTGATGTTTCCGGCGATGCTGCCTCCGCCGACGCCGTTCAAGCTGTTTGTACTGGCCTCGGCCGTAGCGGAGATGAGCATCGGCCATTTTCTACTGGCAATTTTTCTCGGGCGGACGGTGCGCTTTCTTCTACTAGGAATTCTGGTGGTGAAGTTTGGCCCGGGAATAAGGCGGTGAGTTAAGCCGCGGCCGCCGGACCACTGCTGGCTTTTTCAGCGAACGAACTCATCAGCACCGGCACCGCGAACATCGCCGCCGTGAACAGCAAATCACCGATCAGCGCGGGACGAAAAAATGGCACCGCAAGGGTGTAGCAAGTTATCAGGCCGGCTAAGGTCTTGGGATACATGTTGAAAGAGGCCCACACCGCAAAGTTGCTGAGCAGGTAAAAAGAAACTGAACTACCGAGCGCAGAGGCGAGGATCAAGAGCGGTTTCGAATTCTCACGCAGCCGCGTCCCCAGCATGAGAACCGCTGCGCCAAAGAACAGCAAAGCAGCCGTGACAGGAGTGAAAGACCACGGATGCGACATGAAGCGGACGGCAATGGCGAGCGCCAAGAAAACGTAAGCCAGCATAAATCACCTCAGCGCATTGATTGTGGCGGTTAGGCTGGGAATACGTCAAGTGGGTGATGCTCATGTGGGTCGGACATTCTTGTCCGACGCCTTTGACGTTGAATTTGGTGGCCACCAAGCGGGTCTCGACTCCCAGCTAAGGCAAGAGCAAAGTCAAAAGTGTCGGACAAGAATGTCCGACCCACACGGGCCATGCTAGTCCGGCGGCTGTTGCTCCCGGTTGCCCCATCGTTCGGAAATTACGTGCAAATTGCGGTCGAGTTCGACTGATCCGGAGAGCATGTTGCGGCCTCGCATGCCCGGATAGCCAAATCGCAGGTCATGGAAATAGACAGTCGAGTCTTCGCCCGAAGTCTCTTCCGTGAGCAGCGGATACTGCGCCCAGGCGAGATAGACGCGCCCGAAATAGGACTGCTTGGCAGCGAGGATGGCGGGAGTCTCGGGCGGCTTTGGGATGGTCAACAACTCGGCCGGATCCAATTGTCCGCTAAGCGAGTTCACGTCTGAAGTCACGAAAGACTTTTGCGTCTCGACCACCGCATACCAGCGAGTCAGGCTGATGGCGTACGGGTACACGGAAACCCGCACTGGGGGCCCCAAATCGAAGCTTTGCATTTCAAGAGCGTGTAAAGCGTGCCGGTGCTCGTAATCCCGAGTCGCATACAGTCCTGCAACACAAACCAGAGCCAGAACCGCTGCGGTGCGTCCGCGCGGCAAAGGCTTGTGCCGGGAGAAAATTAATGGCGCGACCAAGCCCGCAATCAGAAAGATATAGAGGACTGGCTCGATGATGAAGACGATGTCCCAGGAATACCAGTGCTCCGAGAACGGCCAGAATGGGCGAACCCCGTAGTTGTTGGTGAAGTCGAGCAGGATGTGACTGAGTCCGGCGATGTAAGCGAACAGAAACAGCAATCCCCAGCGCGGCGGCAGATTCGGAATGTTGGTCTTGCTTCCACGCAACCGCCAGATCACGTACATAAGCCCGACCACGGCGGTCGAGACCAGAATCAGACCGAGAAATGAATGGGTAAAGCCGCGGTGATGTGCAAATCCAAAGACCGGGCCTTTGAAAGTGCCTAGCACGTCGAGATCAGGCGCCTCGGCCGCGAGGGTCATGGTTGCGGTGGCGAGGGCGGTCTTGCGGTTGAATCCGGCGCGGGCCAGACAGGCTCCGGTCAAGAAATGGGTGATGGGCTCCAAGTAAATTTTCTATCACAATCGTGGGCTCCAGCGCGTCGTCGGTCTTCAGTTCACGTGCCCAGTGAAGGATGGTTTCTCGGCACTAGCACGGTCACCGCGTCGGGAACCATCGAAAGCGTGATGGGCAGGCGGCCGAGCAACTCGCCGTCGGCTTCAACGTAGATTCTGTCCGTTTTCTCCCCGGAAATGGCGCGGCAGGTGACTCGGTCTGCAAACGCCAGCTCCACTCCAGGAACGCCGTTCGACATTCCGAGTATGCCGCGAAAGACATAAGCCAGATACATCGCGCGATTGCCGGTCCGGCATAGTACCAGGCGCAAATCATTGCGTGCGAGCGAGGCGCCGGGTGCGAGTTCGCGCAACACGCCGCCGAAGTTGTTGATGCGGACGGCCAGCATTTCGGACAGCCGCGCTTCTCGCTGCTGAGCGCCGCCATTGCCCGAAAACTCGGCCTCAAAGTAGCGCATGCGATGCGTCATCCAGAGATGCGTGGCTTTGCTGTAGTAGGCGAGCATGCCCATGCGATCCTTGATCAGGCGATTGAGCTTGTAGAACAAATGTGCGTCCACACCGACGCCGGCCGCGACCGTGAAATAACGAAAAGTAGGGAGATCGGCGAAATCGCGGTAGTCGATCCTTCCCACCGCAACTCGCTTCGGAACCGCCGCTAGCAGGGCGTGAGCCGCGCCCGCTGGAGTCAGCGGCAGCCGCAGGTCGTGTGCCATCGCATTAGCTGTGCCGAGAGGGATGATGCCAAGGGCCGCTTCTTTTCCAGCTAGACCCTGCAGCACATCGTGGATGGTGCCGTCGCCACCGCAGGCGACGATAGTGTCGAAGCCGTCGCGAATGGCCATGCGCACCTGCGCGGCGGCGTCGGATGCGGCACGCGTAGGGGCAACTTCAACCTCAACACCGGCCCCCACGAGAACCGACTTGGCGGTTTCGATGTCCGCTAGCCGATGTTTGAGACCCCGGCCAGAGACAGGATTGTAGAAGAGGGCGGCTTTACGCATGAAAGGGGATTGTACCGGAGGCGAAAGATCACAGCCGAGCTAACACGGAACAGGCTGCCTTTTTTGTAGCACTCGCAAGATCCAGTACCCCGCCGCTGCCGCGGCCAGATGCTTCAGCGTATGTCCGCTGACGATGTGGCCAAACCATTATGCATCGGCGCCGATCACACGCGGCTCCTGCTCCTCCAAAATGAGGACCGACCTGGCAGGATTGCGTGCAAAATACCGCACGACGACTGTGCGGTTCCTCCATTGCTCGACCTGATCGCGGGCATCATCTTCGCTGAACGCGCGAAAATAATATGACGAGGAGTAAGAGTTGCCGTCAACCGAGTAAGAGTAGTGAAGATCTCCGCCCCAGTGAGCGTCGTAATCGTCACCCACCATCATCGGTTCTGCATATTCCACGGTGCCGAGAACGGAAGGCCAATTCTGCGCTTCCTGGTGCAGCTTGCTCTCTGCCCAGTCACTAACATTTCGCAGAGACCACAGTATGGCGAGAAAGGGGGAGAACCACTGGTGAGGAGAACCATACCCGCGCTGTGGAATCTTCAGCGCGGGGGTCGGATCAAGTTCGCGCAAAACTGACGCTTCAGGATTTCTCAGTTTGTAGTGAACCTGAACGGATTTGTCTTTGCAGTTATCCACGAATGTCCACGCCCTCTGCTCATCCCAAAATTGCCGGCTGAGGTAGCCAGAGTAGTAGTTGTCATCAATATGGTACGAATAGCCAACTACTCCGAGAGCGTAGTCGAGGAATCGTCCGTGAATTGCCTTAACGTCGCAGGTTGTGATTTGCCCCGAGGCCGTCGGCCAATTCGCTGCCCGATTGTTTCTTGCTGATCTCAGTGCTGCACGAAAACTGAAGGTCAGCGCGGCAAATACAGCGAGGCCGAGGCTGAAGAAAATTGAGCCAATATAGGCGAGGGCGCGTCCTGCCTCCTCTGCGTTCCGTTCGTCACGGGAAGCTCTCACGGTAGAAAGGCTGCCAGAGGAGCGGAAATCAATCGAAAACTAGCAATCGAAACCGTACAATCATTCGTTCATGCTGATAACCGTCCGATCCTTCGCGAAGATCAATCTCGGCCTCCGTATCGGCGCGCTTCGAGCGGACGGGTTCCACGAATTGCGGACGGTTTACCAGACCATCGCGCTGCACGACGTGGTTCGCCTGTCTGTGGCGCGCGGCTCCGGGATCGAGATTCGGTGTGACGATCCGCGGGTGCCGAAGGATTCGACGAACACCTGCTTCAGGATTGTGGATCGTGCTATGCAGGCGCTTAAAGCGCGAGGACGGGTTGTCATCGAGATTGAGAAGCTACTGCCGGTGCAGGGTGGACTGGGAGGGGCTTCGGGCAATGCGGTCGCGGCACTACTGGCACTTGAGATGGCACTAGAGAAGAAGCTTACGGGACCAGAGAGACTGAGGATAGCGGCGGAGGTGGGGTCGGATCTACCGCTGTTTCTCGTTGGCGGAACCGTCCTGGGGGCGGGACGCGGAGAGGAAGTTTATCCACTTCCGGATTTGCCGCCTATGCCGTGCGTGGTAGCGACGCCGGAGATTCCGGTTTCAACGCCGAAGGCGTTCGCGGATTGGGACTCTTTGTTCCCCACTCTCCTTTCTCATTCCGAGCCGGCGTCAGCCGGAGAGGAGCCTGCTGTTGGCCGGCAGCATGGGTACTCCCGAGGACAGCAGGTTCCTCGACTGCGAAGAATGACAGAGCTTTTAAAGGAGGGAATTTCTATTGGGGAAAGTTCATCAAAACAGTCCAAATTGACGCCTCCAGTTCCCTCCGATAGAATGATTGAGTTCAGCCGTGAGATTTCCGCGTGGCTGAGTGCGGGGCTGGGCACGATCAAGCACCGCAGATCCGGTGTCTCCGCTAAAGCGAAGAGTGGAGGCCGGGCCGAGACCCTGCAACTCGACCTTGTCCGAAACGGGATTGAAAACGACTTCGAGAAGGTAGTCTTTCCGCAGTATCCCGAATTAAGCGAGCTCAAGAGTGTGCTCGACGGGGCGGGGGCGCATTACGCGTCACTCTCCGGGTCGGGTTCGGCGATTTATGGTTTATTTGAGTCGCGCGAAAAAGCCGCGGCGGCTGCGAAGAAGTTGATAAAAGCTGGTGTTCCGGCGGTGGTGACAAGTACCTTGACGCGGCAGCAGTATTGGAAACAGCTTCTAGCTACTGGCTCCTAGCTGCTAGCATACAACTAGTCGCTGCTTTACTGGGCCGTCGACTAATGGTAGGTCAAGTGCCTTTGGAGCACTTTGTCTAGGTTCGAATCCTAGCGGCCCAGCCAGAAATGCGGCTGGTGGTTCTTGGCTCTTGCCTGGAGCCACGGGCTACCGCGAGTAAGGGTTTTAACCAACAGCCAACGCCCTAGAACCAAGAGCTTATTTATGGCTACTCTCGTTACAGCGACGGACAAGAAAAGCGGAATGAGCGCAGACGAGAAACACGAGCGCAAGCCGCATCGCGTGCGCGTGGACGATAAGTTCAAGATTTTCTGCGGCACGGCGAATCAGCCGCTGGCGGACGAGGTGTGCGCATTTCTCGGCATGACCCGTGGCCAAGCTCTGGTCAGGAGGTTTGCCGACGGCGAGGCTTACGTCCAGATTCAGGAAAACGTCCGCGGCGCCGATGTGTTTGTGATGCAGCCGACCTGCCGTGAGGTGGACAAGCACTTAATGGAATTGCTGCTGATGATAGACGCGTTGAAGCGGGCTTCGGCGCGACGCATCACGGCGGTGATTCCGTACTACGGTTACGGGCGGCAGGACCGCAAGGACAAGCCGCGAGCGCCGATCTCGGCGAAGCTGGTGGCGGATTTGCTGACTACCGCCGGGGCCGACCGGGCATTGCTGATTGATCCACACGCGCCGCAGATACAGGGGTTTTTCAACATTCCGGTGGACCACTTGTTTGCCTCCCCGGTGCTGGTGGACCACTTCAGAAAGTTGAACCTGCCCAATCTGACTGTGGTTTCACCCGACGCGGGCGGCGTGGAGCGCGCGCGCTTCTTCGCCAAGAAAGTGGATGCTGCGCTGGCCATCGTGGACAAACGCCGCGTCGAAGCCAACGTCGCGGAAGTGATGAATGTCATCGGAGACGTGAAGGGCCGCACGTGTCTAATCATTGACGACTTGATTGACACCGCGGGCACGCTGGTAAAGACCGCCGGCGCGCTCATGGACAACGGTGCCACCGAAGTGTACGCGTGCTGCTCGCACCCGGTGCTTTCGCATCCGGCGGTGGAAAATATTTCGAACTCTTGCATCAAGGAAGTGGTGGTTACCAACACTATCCCGCTGTCGCCGGAGGCTGAGGCGGCCAAGACCGAGCGGGGTGGAAAGATCACAGTTCTTTCGATTGCGGGGTTGATCGGACGCGCAATCCAGTCCATTCATGAAGAGACGTCAGTAAGCAAACTGTTCTTATAGGAATCAAAATATGGCTACAGCAACAACCGAACAAAGCGCACTCGAAGCCCAGCCCCGCACTCCCGGCACCAAGAACGACGCGCGCCGGGTCCGGCGCGAGGGCAAGGTCCCGGCCGTGGTTTACGGTGCGGGCAAGCAGGCCGTCCCGGTTAGTGTCGATCCGCGGCAAGTTTCGCGCATTCTGCACTCGCGAACCGGGCACAACACGGTGTTCGACCTGACGGTGGATGGCGAGCGCACCAAGGCCATGATCGTGGACTGGCAATACGAGCCGATCAAGGGCGCGCTCCTGCATATTGACTTGAAGCGAATCGCCATGGACCAGAAACTCAAGGTCAACGTGCCCATCGTGCTTACCGGGGAACCGGCCGGAGTGAAACAACAGGGCGGCATCCTCGAGCAGATTTTCCGCGAGGTTGAAGTGGAGTGCTTGCCGGGAGACATTCCGAATTCGGTTGAGCTGGACATCTCCGAATTGGTATTCGGCATGGTGCTGCGCGTCTCGGATCTGCCGGTGAATCCCAAGGTCAAGTTCCTGACCGATCCGAATCAACCGGTCGCCCACGTCATTACCGTCAAGGAAGAAGAGGTTCCCACGGCTGACGCGGTCGCAGGCGAAGCGGCAGCGGCTCCGGCGGAACCTGAAGTCATCAAGAAGGGTAAGCAAGAGACGGAAGAGGAAGGCGCAGAAGCTGCGCCGGAGAAACCGGAAAAGGCCGAGAAGAAAGAAAAGAAATAACGGCTCGCATGGATTGGCACGAGCATTGACACGAAATATGTGGGGACGGGCGCCCTCGCCCGTCCGGTCGAGCAAGGCTCGACAAGTTTTTTTTCGAGGGACATTGAAAAGGCGTGAAGCTGATCGTCGGTTTAGGCAATCCGGGAATTGAATATCAGTTCACGCCTCATAACCTGGGCTTTTTGACCGTCGATCGCATCGCCGACGATTTGAAAGTTCAGGTCAAGAACCGGCAATGCCGGGCACTGACGGCGAAAGTGGTGATCGGGCAGGAAGAAGCGGTTCTCGCCAAGCCTGAGACGTTCATGAACTTGAGCGGACAGGCGGTGCGGGAGCTGGTTGAGAAGCTCGAGATCAAGCCGGAGGCGGACTTGATCGTCATTTATGACGAACTTGATCTGCCGATGGGAACGATCCGTATCCGGCAGCGCGGCAGTTCAGCCGGGCATAACGGCATGAAGTCGATCATCGGCGCGCTGGGTACCCAGGAATTCGTGCGTATCCGGATCGGCATTGCGCCGGAAGAAAAGATTCTGAAGCCGTTCCGCAAGCGGCAGCTGAAGCAGTTGGACGAAATGCTCGACACTGCAGCGGAAGCGGTAAAAGTGATTTTGACCGACGGTATCGAGGCGGCGATGAACCGGTTCAATAGGAAACCGGAGCCGCCGGAAGAGAAAGAAGCTTCTAGCTGCTAGCTTCTAGCCGCCAGCAACCAAGTAGAACCATTTGCTAGAAGCTAGCGGCTAAGAGCTAGAAGCTGATTTTGGAGAGTGCAATGAATCGTACTTATGAACTGATGTTTATTGTCCGTCCCGACATGACGGAAGAAGACCAGGACAAGCTGATTTCCACGCTGGAAACGGCAGTGACTTCCTCGGGCGGACTAGTCAAGAGTGTCGAAAAAATGGGCAAGCGGCGGCTGGCTTACATCGTCCGCCGGTTCCATGACGGTCTTTTCATCCTGCTCACATTTGAGGGCAGCGGCGGACTGGTGCATGAACTGGAGCGTCGTCTGCGCGTCACCGAGCCGGTGATCAAGTTCCTCAGCGTGCGCATTGATGAGGAACAGAAGCGCCTGGACAAGATCAAGGCAATCAAGGACGCGAAGCGCAAAGTATCTGCGACCCCGGCGCCGGTCGCTGCAGAGACGGCCGGGGAAACGCCGGCAGTAACAGCGTAAGAACACCAGCTCTCGGCTGTTGGCTCTTGGCTGTTGTGCGATGAACTAGTCGCCTAGTTGGGCTAGGGAGCGAGCAGCAGAAACCAAGAACCAAGAGCCCACAACCAACAGCAGATTTTTCCAAGGAGCATCATGGCTGACGAAACTAGACCAACACCATCGGGCGACGCGCCGGCAAGCAGTGGAGGCGGAGGCGGCGAACGCCGTCCTTTTCGCTCCGGTGGACCGGGCGGACCACGCGAAGGCGGACGCAAATTTTTCCGCCGCAAGAAAGTGTGCAAATTCTGCACCGAGAAAATTGAGGCCATCAATTACAAAGACGTGCGCCTGCTGGCGCAGTTTGTGGCCGAGAGTGGCAAAATCACGCCTCGCCGTCTGACCGGCGTGTGCACGCCGCACCAGCGCCGCCTGAGTCTGGCGATCAAGCAGGCCCGCAACATCGCCTTGCTGCCGTTTGCTGGACGAGCAAGCTAAGAGCAGTCGTCGGTGGCCAGTGATCAGTAAAACCGTTTCTGGTGATACTGCCCACTGATCACTGCCCACTGATCACTGATTTCAAGGAGCTATCATGGAAGTTATTCTGAAAGAAGATGTCGCCACACTGGGTTCGCGTGGCGATGTGGTGAAGGTTGCGGAAGGCTATGGGCGCAACTTTCTGCTGCCGCGCCGGCTCGCCATTGAGGCTTCGGCGGGCAACAAGAAAGTCATCGAGCAGATGAAGGCGGCATCTGTCCGCCGCTCGGCCAAAGAAAAAGCCCAGGCGGAAGAACTCTCGAAGCAGTTCGACGGCCTGTCGGTGTCGTTCCAGCGCAAATCGGGCGAGAACGATCAGCTCTTCGGCTCGGTTACTCCGGGCGACATCGCTGACGCGCTGGCGAAGAAGAGCTTCAACATCGATCGCCGCAAGATCCAGCTGCACGAGCCACTTAAGACCCTGGGCGAATTCACGGTTCCGGTGAAGCTGCACAAAGAAGTCACCGCGCATTTGAAGGTTGTGATCGAGAAGGAAGCGTCGGAGTAGTTCGCGGGCGCGATTGCGATTGACATGACTGTGGAGCAGCGGGCGTCCTCGCCCGCTTTTTTTTGCGCCCTTTTTTGTTGCGCTCCGGGAAGGGCACGAGTTTTACTCGTGCCGATCAACGTTCGATTGCCTCGCGGCTTCAGCCGCGGAGGTCCGCTTTCCTCTCCCCCGCCGCGCGCTAAAGCTCACCACCAGCGGCTAGAAGCCGCCACGCTTTGGCCATCTGATCGGCACGAGTGGAACTCGTGCCCTTCCCGGTTATCAACTTAGGGCTTCACTCGCGACACAAACCTGTTCCCCGCCACGACATAGCGCAACGGCATCTCCATGGCCTTCTTAATCCCGATTCGCTTCGTGATTAGGACCTGCGGGGGCGCGGACCCATCGTCTGCGATGTAAAGATCTGAGCGCGGATCGGTCAGGTCTTTTCCGTTGTCGCGCTCGCGGGTGATTCCGAACGCCGCGGCCAGCCTTCCCGGACCGCTGGTCAGACGGCGCAGATCAGAACGCTCGGCAATTCCTCGTAGCTTGAACATTTCTTCGATTCCCTCTACTGGTTCCAGGGCACGAAACAAAATTCCACCGGGAACGCCGTCCGGCAGGCAGGAAACATTCTGGCAATAGTGATTGCCGTAGATGAAATACACGTACGCATGTCCCGGAGGGCCGAAGAGGACGGCGTTGCGCGGGGTTCGTCCGATGGAGGCGTGGGCGGCGGGATCGTCGGCGCCGAGGTAGGCTTCGACCTCGACGATGCGTCCGGTGAGGAGTTTGTGGCCCTGGCGACGGACAAGGACTTTGCCTAGGAGATCGGGGCCGACGAGGCGCGGGTCGCGGTCGTAGAAACGCCGGGGAAGCAGGCGAAGTTTGGATTCCATCGAGCTGTCAAGGAAAATCGCGGGCCAACACCTATTTGAGGGCTTTGCGGACGCTCCAACGCAGCAACAAGAACAGCGCACCGTATCCGCACAACAGTAGGCAACCAACAATCGGAGACGAGATTATCCCACGAAGCATGTACCACAATAGAAACGCGACCGCCCCGCCTACAACGGTGATCCCAACGACCTGAACGGTGCTAAAACGCCTCTTGCCCGAGATTATGTTCGCCAGAACATCGTCTCGTAGGACGGTGCGTCTCGAGGCACAATATCGCCACGGTGTAATTCGAGGTGTCGGATCGGTTTCTCTTGTCCTTTGTGTCCCATTCAAGCCGTCAAATTCTCGGGCGCGGTAAGTGCTACGCCGCCCCCTTCTGCGCTTCCTTCAGCCATCCCAGCACCTGCTCCGCGTGGCCCTCGGGCTTCACCTTGCTGAAGATATGCCTGATTCTCCCATCCGGGCCGATGATGAACGTTGTCCTCGCCACGCCCATCACTTTCTTGCCGTACATGTTCTTTTCCTGGATTACGCCGTAGGCATTGCAGATTTTCTTGTCGGCGTCGGCGACCAGGGTGAAGGGCAGGTCGAATTTGTCCACAAATTTTTTCTGCGCCGCCGGCGTGTCGGGCGAGACACCCAACACCACCGCGCCAATTCTCTCCACTCGCTTGAAGGAATCACGGAAGCTGCAGGCTTCGATGGTGCAGCCGGGCGTGTCGGCGCGGGGATAGAAGTAGAGCACTACCCATTTGCCTTTGTAATCCTTCAGCGCGATCTTATTGCCGTCCTGATCAAGCGAATTAAACTCCGGGGCTTTATCATTAATCTCCATGGGAACCTCTCTGTTTGATTACCGTCCACGGTTATACCGCAAATGGGCGCGCGCCGTCACCCTGGCCTGCGTCGCGGCGCTGGCGGGCGCATTCGTTGTCCAGTTCGCCGCCGCCCAGTACGCCAAGAAGCGCAAGCCGGACACCGGGCCGCGCGCTGTGGGACTGCTGAAGATCGCCGCGAATGGACAGGCGCAATTGGTCCCGGTCGTGATCAGGATTGACGGCAAATTCAACGATGCCGGGGCCTACAAGGCCGATCCCGTGCCCATGGCGTTGCAGCCGGACACGGTTTACGAAGCTGTGAAATCCGGCGTCTCGCAAGGCCTTTTTACGACCAGTGGAGCAACCCGGGGAACGGTAGGCTGGTTCGCCGACGGCAAGTGGCGGTCAAACGCTCAGATCGAAGCCGCGAAGGCCAAGGCGAAAGCCGAGGCTGACAAGAAAGCGCAGAAAGCTTCGGAAGAGCCGATTAACAGCGGGCCTCCGCGACTGAAGCGGCCTGGGGATACATCGCCGCAAAGCTCTTCCCCGTCCCAACCGGCCGAGAAGCGCACGCCGCCTCCGGCTGGGAGCACAAGTCCGACGCAGGCGTCCGGGTCGACTTCCTCAGCTCCACCGGCCAAGGATTCGTCAGCCAAAGATCCATCAGCCAAGGAAGATCCCAACCGGCCTGTGCTTCGACACCAGGCACCGTCTGAGTCATCGCACGAGCAGACGAAAGAGACTCCGGAAGATATCAAGAATCCGATCCAGTGGATCCCCGCGGTATCCGATGCTGGAGGCCCGGAGCCGCGTCCCTACGCCTTCGAAATGAAGCCGGAAGAGGAAGCGGGGTTTCTGAAGAAAATGCTGGCCATGGCGGGGACGGAAGTGACCCAGCGCGCAGAAAGTGTGGGCAATGGAGAGGAACCGAAACCCAAGGTTGGGGGCAAGAGTGTACGACCGGCGCGGGCACCGCAGTTTCAAAACGTTCAGTTGCGGGTATTTGATCTTTCAAACACCAACGAGCCGGTGCTGGTTCTGACCGCCAGCGCGACGCTGCCATCGCGAGCGGATCTGATATTCATGATCGCTCTGGTGACACGCGAGGACATCTACGGCGACCTGCACAAAGTTTCTGCGCAGGTGACCGACAATCAGCATTTGGACGCACGACCGAAATATGAGTTCATTGACGCCGTGGACGCCGACGGCGATGGCCGGGCAGAGTTGCTGTTTCGTTTGACCTCCGAGGCGGGCAGTGCGTTTGCGATTTATAGCGTGATTGGCGACCGGCTGTGGCCGTTGTTCGAGGGAAAACCGGGGACGTAGGAGCATTCACCACAGAGGCACAGAGTAAGCAAAACCATTTATTTCTATGATCCTCCATCCTAAAGTTGTGGCGTTTTGAGCCCTCGCATTCTCTGTGGCTCTGTGACTCTGTGGTGAAATGAATTTCGCATGAAGACTAGCACCCAGGCCGTGGCAGCAAAGATTGAATCTCTGCGCGAGAAGATTCGGCATCACGAGTACCGCTATTACGTGCTCGATGATCCGGAGATCAGCGACGCGGAATTCGACCGCTTGATCAACGAACTGAAGAAGCTCGAAGCCCAGGATCCAGACCTGATCACTCCAGATTCCCCGACGCAGCGCGTGGGAGGCAAGCCGCGCGAAGGATTCGTCAAAGTCGCACATTCCATTCCCATGCTTTCACTCGACAACGCTTATAGCGAAGAGGAGCTGCGGAACTGGGAACGGCGGGTTCACGAACTCAGCGGGCGCAACGACATTGAGTATGTCTGCGAACTTAAACTGGACGGCATGTCGCTGGCGCTGCGTTACGAAGGTGGCAAACTGGTAGGCGGGATCACTCGCGGCGACGGCTCAACTGGCGAAGACGTGACTTCCAACGTGCGCACGGTCCGCTCGGTGCCGCTTTCCGTCTCTCCGGAGAAGCTTAAGAAGGCCGGCATTCCTGCGGATTTTGAAGTTCGTGGCGAGATGCTGATGCCGTTGGCGTCGTTCAAGAAGATGAACGACGACCGGGAGAAGCAGGGGCTAGCGGTGTTTGCGAATCCGCGCAACGCGACGGCCGGCACGGTGCGGCAGCTTGAGCCGAGTATCACTGCGCAGCGGCGGCTGGATTATTTCACCTACATGCTGCTCGCTGACGCGAGCACGGGCGGGGACGCCCGTGGCTCCAAAGTCTCGAGTTCTGGAGCAACGGGCGTCCCCGCCCGTTCAACGACAATCTTCGACAATCAGTGGGAAACATTGAACGCGCTCGAAACCGCCGGATTCAAAGTGAATCCTCGCCGCGCGCTGACGACCAACTTCGATGAAGTCTGGAAGTTCATCGGCCAGTGGGAAGAGAAGCGCGAGACTCTCCCGTATGAAATTGACGGCGTGGTGATCAAAGTGAATGCCACCGCGATGCAACGCGAGCTTGGTTTCACTGGTAAAGCCCCGCGCTGGGCGATTGCCTACAAATATGCCGCGCGGTCGGGAATCACGAAAATTGAGGGCATTCACGTGCAGGTCGGACGCACCGGGAAGCTTACGCCAGTCGCGGAGTTGAAGCCTGTACCCATCGGCGGCACTACCGTGAGCCGGGCCACCCTGCACAACATGGACGAGATTGAGCGGCTGGGGGTGAAGATCGGTGACTGGGTGGAAGTCGAGCGCGGCGGCGATGTTATCCCCAAGGTCACGCGCGTAATTGACGACAAAGACCATCCGCGCGGGCACAAATCGTTCCGCATGCCGGAGAATTGTCCGGTGTGTGGTGGACATGTGGTGCGCACCGAAGGCGAAGTGGACCATCGCTGCGTCAACCAGAAGTGCCCGGCCAAGCTGCGGGAGACCATCCTGCATTTCGCCTCGCGCGGCGTGATGAACATTGATGGCATGGGCGACGCCCTGGTCACGCAACTCACCGACCGTGGCCTGGTGAAAGATGTCGCCGATATTTACAAGCTGACCAAAGACGACCTGCTGAAGCTGGACCGCATGGGCGAGAAATCAGCAGAGAATGTGCTAAAAGAAATTGAGAATTCCAAGAAGCTGCCGTTAGAGCGCGTGATCTACGGCCTCGGCATCCGCATGGTCGGCGAGCGTACTGCGCAATTTCTCGCCGAGCATTTCGGGGCATTAGAAGCAATCGAAACCGCCAGTGAAGAAGAATTGCTGCAGGTAGAGGAAGTCGGCCCGCGCATCGCGAAGAGCATCGTCGAATTTTTCGCCGAACCAAAGAACCGCGAACTTGTAGATGAACTTCGCGCCGCCGGCCTGACCTTGCGCGGAAAGAAAAAAGAACGCGGGACCAAGCTCACAGGCAAGACGTTCGTGCTGACCGGAACCCTGACGAATTATTCGCGCGACGAAGCCAAGAAGATGATCGAAGACGCCGGCGGGAAGGTCACGGGGTCAGTGAGCAAGAAGACGGATTACGTTGTGGCGGGCGCGGATGCAGGATCGAAGCTGGATAAGGCGAAGGAGCTGGGGGTGGAGATCATAAACGAGACGGAAATGGAAAAACTTGCTCTCTGAAAAGCCTGTTTCTTCCTCCACGGCCGCAGCTGGCCTCAACTCGTCGCGGTGGTATCAAATCGCCTATTTTTTGTACCATGAATATCCCTATATAGTCGCGGGATATTCATGGTACCATTGGGTGTGATTCAACGCCTGATTGATCTCGCCATGGTACGCCAGGCCCTCCGGCGCAGTCCGGTGACCGTCCTTCTCGGTCCCAGGCAATGCGGCAAGACCACGCTCGCCCGGCAGTTGGTCACCACCGACTCGCTGAACTATTTCGATCTGGAAGATCCGCAAAGCTTGGCCCGGCTCAACGAACCGGATACCGCGCTGCGCCCGCTGAAGAAGCTGATCGTCATTGACGAAGTGCAGCGCCGTCCCGATCTCTTCCCCTTGTTGCGTGTCCTGGCCGACCGGCGGCCGATTCCCGCGCGCTTCCTACTTTTGGGCAGCGCTTCGCCCGACCTTCTCAAGCAGTCAACAGAAACGCTGGCTGGCCGGCTTGAAATTGTGCCGCTCGAGGGCTTTCGGTTGGCCGACCTTGGTGCCTCCGCTCAGGACCGGCATTGGCTTCGCGGCGGCTTTCCGCGCGCCTACACGGCGCGCCGCGAAGCCGATTCCGTTTCCTGGCGCAGACAGTTTCTGCAAACATTTGTGGAACGCGATCTTCCCCAGCTGGGCATCCGTATTCCAGCCATGGCCCTACGCCGCTTCTGGAACATGCTGGCGCATTATCACGCGCAAACCTGGAATGCCGCCGAGCTGGCTCGCGCCCTAGCGGTCAACGAATCCACTGTGCGCCATTATCTCGATCTGCTGACCGGTGTGTTTATGGTCCGGCAGTTGCCTCCGTGGCACGAGAATCTCGGCAAGCGGCAGGTCAAGGCTCCCAAAGTCTATGTGCGCGATAGCGGGCTGTTACACAGTCTGCTCGGAATCGCGGACCGGCGCGATCTCGAAAATCATCCCAAGGTGGGCGCTTCGTGGGAAGGCTATGCGGTGGAGGAGGTAATCAAGGCCCTACAGCCCGACGAAGCTTATTACTGGGCGACTTATAACCGCGCTGAGCTGGATTTACTGTTGTTCAAGAAGGGCCGGCGCATTGGTGTCGAATGCAAGCGCGCCGACGCGCCGGTATTAACTCCGTCCATGCGGATCGCCATGGCGGACCTCAAGCTCGACCACCTTTATGTCGTCTATCCTGGGGAGAGGGCATATACGTTGGCAAAGAAAGTTGAAGTTGCGCCGCTGGGGAGGTTTGTGAAGGCAGAGTAGGCCTCGGATACGACTGCAGGTCACGGATTAGGTTGGTGCGGCGCGGGTTCCAAGCTGGATAAGACGAGGGAGTAAGGGTGCCGGTGATTGATGAGAAAGGGATGGAGGGGATCATCAGAAAAGCCAAAGCATTCGCGCTACGCTACATTGCAACTACTCATCATGGAACACGCGCCCATCAACTGCATGAATTAGTGCCTCTCGCCCCTCGTATTCAGCTCGACTTGGAAAGCTGAGAATCTTGCAACGGTAATAACGGAAGTCCGTGATTGGGATTTGGAAAAAGTCGAAGTAGTCGACAAATGCCATCGTGATGTCATTCGGACCAACAACCATATCCTTATTCTTGATCCCAATACCTATTACCGTCATCACTTGGTCTGTTAATGAGAATTAGGGTTCTCTCTCGTGGGACCACCTTCAGGGCAGGAGGTGGTATATTTTCACCTTCCGCCTCTCCCTCATAAAAAAGCTCACTCACAACAAGCGGATCAAACAGCAAACGGCGTATCTGTTCAAAAGCATCCAGAGAGCCACCGATATTCGCTCGCCCAGAGAAATAAACGTTCCACAGGTGTCGCGAACACTCTCGATACGCGTTCATTAGTTCCGTGATGTCTCTCATGGCCATGGTGGGCCTCCGGGAATCCTATCTTTCGCCCTTTCGGGGCTTAGTTACTCAGCCGAGCGATCCCAGGGCTTGCGCCCTGGGCTGTTTTCTTGCGCCGCTTCGCGGCTGACTTACCTCGGTGCCACCTTGGCGTCTAATCCTGCCCTTATCCGCTCGTACGTCTCCTCCAGCGCCTCCGGCAACACCCGGCTCTCCCCCGTAACCGTCATGAAATTGGTGTCCCCGACCCAGCGGGGCAACACGTGCATGTGGACGTGGCCGGCGATTCCGGCTCCGGCGGCGCGGCCGATGTTCATGCCCAGGTTGATGCCGTCGGGCGAGTAAACCTGGCGCAGGACGCGTTCCATCTTTTGCGACAGCGTCATCATTTCCTGGGCGGCGGCTTCGGGGAGCTTCTGCAATTCATCGAGGTGCGCGAAGGGAACAACCATAACGTGGCCGGATGTGTAGGGGAAGCTGTTCAAAATGATGTAGCAGTGCTGTCCGCGATAAACGATCTTGGCCTCTTGGTCCGGAAGTTTGGGCAGCTCGCAGAAGATGCAGCCTTCGGGATTGCCTTCGTTCTTTCCGGCGGTCGTGATGTAGGCGTAGCGCCACGGGGTCCAGAGGTAGTCCATGTTACGGAGAGTAGCAAAGAATCGGGTCATCGGGTCATCGGGTGATCTGAACCCGACCATTGGAATCTACAAGCTTTTGTCGGACAGTAGTGTCCGACCCACAACTTCATCAGGCCGCCAGGCCGAAATTATCTGAAGTCGGAAACCGCTTCCCAGTCAGCCACATAGCAGTTGATCTCTGATTGAGCGGCAATTGATTTCCAGTGCATTGCCATTCCTCCTTCGACCTCCCATGATGCGCACCCAGTAGCAAGGCCACAAAAGTTTGAAAGGAGAAAACATGAGAAGTAAGCAAGAGGGATGGTTGTTGTGTCACACGCGCAGAAAAACGTACGAAATTTTCACCACAAAGGAGACGTTATGAACAAACTCTTGATGATTGCCATTGCACTATCGGCTTTCCTGTTGCCGGCCCAGGCGCAGGAGGAGCTGCAGAGAGTTGAAGTCTTCGCAGGCTATCAATTCAGCCACTTCGATCCATCGCTCAACGCCAACGGCTGGAATGCGGCCATCAATGGAAACGTGAGCCGCTGGTTTGGGGTCACCGGCGATTTCAGTGGAACGTACAAAAACGGCGGACACTTGTATTCCTTCATGGCAGGTCCAACTTTCTCGGCCCGGACCAAGCGAGTGACACCCTTCGCCCACCTGCTGCTGGGCGGCGCAACCACCTGCGGAAGCTGCGACAGCGCTTTCGCCATGGCTTTGGGTGGGGGATTGGACGTCAACGCGAATGACCATTTGGCCCTTCGGCCGTTCCAGGCCGATTGGCTTCTGTTTCGCGCTGGCGGCGTCACCGACAAAAAGAACGCCCGGGCCTCGGCAGGCGTGGTGTTTCGCTTCTAGCGGGCAGAAGAAGTAACCGACCGGTTCGAACAAAACTCAACTTAGGAGGAAATCATGTCAGGCTACGTCAAGCAAGTTTTGATAGCTGTAGTCTCAGCGACGATGTGCGTCTGGACCGCTTGCGGCGGCGGAAGCACACCTGATCCATGTCAGGGCGCGACGTGTGTCCCGTCCGCGACAGAGTTTCTCTATGTGACCGCGCTGGACAACGTTTCTGGATTCAAGCTCGGCACCAGCGGAGCTCCAACCTCGTTCCAAAACCAGTCTGGCCCAAACCAATCCATCGGAATCGTGGCGGATTCGTCCGCCAAGTTCTTGTATCTCTCCGATTTCGAAAACGGCGGCATCCAGGCCTTCACCATCAACGCTTCGAGTGGGCTGTTGACGCCAGTTGCGGGATCTCCCTTTCCCGCGAGTTCGGCGCCCGATCCCGCGGGAATTGCGGTGGACGCGAACACTAAATTCCTTTACGCGACGCTGCTGAACTCGGGCGGGGTGGCGGGATTCACGATCAACCCAAGCAGCGGAGCGCTAACGCCGATCGCGGGTTCGCCCTTTCCAACGGGAAACACACCTTCACAAGTGATTGTGGACTCCTCCGGAAAGTTTCTATTCGTTAGCAATTTCAACGATTCCATGGGAACGATTTCCGCTTACATGATTGATCCCACCACAGGCGCGCTGACTCCAGTTCCGGGCTCTCCATTTCCCACGCAAGCAGGCTCTCCCGGCCCATGGGGACTCGCCATCGCTGGAGGCGGGAAGTATCTTTGCGTTGCCATGGTGGGAACGGTGAATGCGAACAACGCAATCTCGGTGTTCTCCGTCGATCCTACGACTGGAGTATTGAACCAGATTGTAGGATCGCCATTCCCGGCAGGACAGGGGCCTCTGGCGCTCGCAACTGATCTCGCCGGCAAACACCTGTTTGCCACGAACCTGTTCGGTGACTCGGTGTCAGCTTTTGCAGTGGATGGCAGCTCGGGAGTCTTGATCGCGGTGGCCGGGTCACCATTCCCCACCCACAATGTACCGGTGGCGGTCGCTGTGGCACCGGATGGAAAGTACGTTTACGTTGCAAATTCTGCCTCAGGAGATCTTTCCGTTTATAGCCTGAACGCAACGACTGGAAGCCTTAGCCCTCTGGCTGGGTCACCCTTTTCCACCGGGCAGACAGGGCTGGGCGCGGTGACGGTCGTCAAGACAAAGTGAGTGGACCTCGTGAACCGCAGGAGAATGATCGTGATTGACATCACAAACTTACGGGACTATAAGTGGTGCTCTCGCGGAATTCTTGTCGCTGTTTTTCGTTACGGTTCGCGTTGGCTCCGGTCCGAATATCGAGGGCGTGAAAAAAACTCTGCTCAGGATGGAGTTCTGAAACCACCTCCTCTGCTGACGGGCAGTACAGGCGTTGACCGCGCGGTAAGTAGGGTCTGGCGAACGCCGCTGTGTCACTGGACGGTGATGTTGTTGGGCAGCGTTGGAGTGCTGGCATTTCTATTGTCAGCGGTCCTTCCCGATGACGACGCCTATCAGCAGGAATTCTTTCACAGCGGAGTATCGGTCCGAGTAGTTGGCCGGCATACCAGGGAAGCAACTGGGAATGCGGCGTCCGTTCATTTTTCGACGGTATATTGGCCGGCTGCCAAGCTCCTTCTAGTTCCTCCCTGCGAAATAGATTACCCGCTCTACACCACCGCGCTTCGCAATTGTGGAACGATTCCGTCCACAATCCGCGCGAGTCGCGCCCCGCCTGCTTCCATCTAGAAGTCCATCTCTCAATCCACTGTGTAGTTAAAGGCAGAACTATCGCGATCGTCTGAATTCGTGTTGGCCGACAACAACCAGAAATGGAGAGGTGCACTCATGAAACGTTTAATCGCTTACCTGTTGGTGCTGGTAATGGGGGTTCCGCTTTCGATGTGGTCGCAGTCTCCAGCAGCGAACCCGACAGAAGTGCCGGAAAAGAAGCTGTTGGAAGGTGAGCCGGCCGCCAAGGCCAAGGGCGAAGTGCAGAAACGCGGCGAGAGGTCGCGAGTGAAGGTAACTCTGCGAAATCAGAGTGAGGTAAAAGGCTACATCAGTCGGATCGACACAGACACCTTCCAGTTAACGGACAGGAAAAGTGGGCAGGTCATTACGGTTGCTTATCGGGACGTGACGAGAATTCGCGGAGGCGGGATGTCAACTGGGGCAAAGATCGCCACGTGGGCAGGCGTAGTCGCGGGAACCATGATTGGACTGGGCCTGATTGCATATGCGCACAGAAAGTGAACGTCGGTTAAGGAGGTTTCTCAGGAACTCGTTATGAAAAACCTTAGGATACGCCAACGTAATCAATCGAGAGGAGTGCTTATGAAACGAACAGTCGCTTACCTGCTGCTGTTGGTAATGGGTTTTCCGCTTTCGATGTGGTCGCAGTCTCAAGGGGTAAATCCGACAGAAGTGCAAGAAAAGAAGCTATTGGAAGGTGACCCAGCCGCCAAGGCCAAGAGAGAAGTGCAGAAGCGAGGCGCAGGCGAGAGGTCGCGCGTGCGGGTAACTCTGAGGAATACGACCGAAGTGAAGGGCTACCTCAGTCAGATCGACGCAGACAACTTCCAGGTGACGGACAGGAGAAGTGGGCAAGTCACAACCATTGCCTATCAAGACGTAACAAAGATTCGCGGAGGTGGGATGTCAACCGGGGCAAAGATTGCCCTGGTGACAGGAATAGGAGTTGCAGCCATTGTCATTTTGGTTGTTCTACACCAACAGCTGAATCATTCGTAATCGCAAGGTTCTCCATTGAAAAGAACCTTGTAGTGGAAATGGAGGGTGTCATGTCTCATCACGCGCGAGTTGTAGGGTTAGCTGCATTATGCCTTTGTAGCCTCAGGTCTTTGTGCGCACAGCAAGCTGACGCGACTCCGGCCGAATTGTTGCGCAGCTTCAAATCGATGTACGTGAGCTCGAAGACTGTCTATATCAAGAAGGGAATCACCGAAGGCGCACTTCTCAAAGAGCTGCAGAAGAAACATATGCAACGCTTCTTCGTGAGCATTCTGATCGCATTCGTGTTCACGGTCGTGAGTACCGGGCAGACTGTCAAAATCAAAGTACGCGCTGCTCTCTACGATCGCGACCTCAACCTGAAACCGGTACCCCACCTGGTCGTGAAACTGGTGCCAACGGGTCCGGGAACGCAGCCGATCACCGTCAAACGACTGAGGGGCCGGTGGAGCTGTTCGACAAATCATACAGATGGGAATTTGACGCCACTTTCAACAAAGTGGAAAACACAGTTGAGTTAAGCAATGACAATGCCAAGACAACGCCGCTGGCAGGCGGTCGCGATGCGCGGGTGGATGAACTCGTTTATCAGTACAAACGGGTGAAGAACGGGGTGGTGAGAGTCCAGACGGAAGTCGTCACGATTGACGGTGTAATCGTCGATCCTGCGGGATTGGTACTTACCGCCCAGCATCCGCTGGAGCAGGCCACTTGGCTGGCGGTGCAGGTGGACGACAAGCGCAAGCTACCGGCTGTGATAGTAGCGGCTGATAAGCAGCGCGATTTCGCCGTGCTGCGCATCAATCCCGGCACAAGTGGCGAATTGGCGCCGGTCCAACTCTCACCTGATCCAGGTGCTCTGATCGAGGGAGAGCGCGTGTTCACGATCGAAACCGCTACTTTTGACAAAGGACGCCGGTTGCACACCGGTCTCATCAGCAGGGCCGATGCCAAGGAGATCGTCTGCGATGCGAAGGTGTCACGCCCCGGCGGGCCGTTGTTCAACTCCAGCGGCAATGCCGTGGGTATCGCTCAATACGCTGGTGAAAGGCTTCGGGTTGCGCCCATCTCTGGCGCGAACGAGACCCTTGCCGAGGCCAGGCAAAAGCTTGCTTCCGGCCTCGTCCCGCCCTCTCCCCGGCCGCTGCCGACCGTGCCTGCGGATTCGTTTCCGGCCGACAAGCTGCGTGCACCTGGTCGCGCTCACTGGGAAAAGGACGTGTATTGGTTCAAAGCGGGAGACTTCGACGTTGAACTGGTAACGCCTATTGCCCAATACGAAGCCGACACCGAAAACTATGACACAGCGATGAGGGACTACAACAAACACCCCAAGGGAAAGAGCGCTCCGGTCGAAGCGGAACATGACTACGACGTTGTGCTGCGGGTAGCCGTAATTCCGAGAACCAAGACGCCTTTCTGGGAAAACATGGCGAACTCTGCAGCCTCGAGTCGGCGACCTCCGACAATCTTGCGGTACAAAAACGGCTTTGCCAAGATGCGGCTGCTATGTGGGGAGAAGGAAGTTGATCCAATCTGGCCGGGCCGAGTCACCGAAGGAACGGGGCATGGCTGGAATACGGACTTGGTGGATGAATCCTCTGGCGGGCGGTATGTATATGCACACGACGCTATCTCGCCACAATGCGGCCAGGTCAAACTGCAAATTTTCTCTACCAAGGAACCCAACCTTCCGGTGGAGAGGGTGCTGGACGCGAGACAAGTCACGCGCATATGGGAGGATTTCGACGCGTACCGGCAGTTACAGACACAACGCGCGGGTGCGGCTCAACAGTAAGGACCGGCGAGAAATGAGATCCACAATGAAATTTTTGGCGTTGGTCTTGGCGGTCGCAATGGGCTTCGACGGCAGCGGCTTGGCACAGCAGGCGATGGAGCCACCCGAAAGCACCCTGATGCAGGCCCTGGACGAGAAAGCCGCCAGGGCGAAAGCCGAAGTAACCAAGCGTGGAGTGGGCGAGAAATCGAAAGTCAGGGTGAAGTTGCGGGACAAGCATGAGTTGAAAGGTCATATCACTCGGATTGATGAGGATTCCTTCCAGATGCAGATTGACCCGGACTGGCTTGACACACAACCAGTGAAAGAAAGCCAAGTCACGGTCTCCTACTTGGAAGTCGAGAAGATCCGCGGCCCGAGGTCACGGGTTGCCAACATCGGAATCGGGATCGGTATAACCGTGGCTGCGGTTGCGCTGTTGGCAGCCTTAGTGGTGCTAAAAGCGGACCGGTGCCGAAACTTCAATTCCTACTAGCCCGGCTGGCAGGCATGTATGTGCTTTTCGTGTACGTTTGCAAATGCACGAATTCAGTCAAGCAACTGCAAAATACTCGATTGTTAAGATTCTGCTATCCCGATTGACACCCTTTCCAAGCGGTTGTTATAGTCAAAGAGTTCCCTTTGGACGCGGGTTCGATGTTTACGACCGCTGGGTCACGTCCATCCGCCAGGGTGGGCTCAACATTAACTTAGACTCACACCAGCAGTTCGCTAGCCAGCCCGCTTCCTCGATCGCCAGCTGAGAGGCAATGACCTTGTTCGAAGACGCCAACGCCCCCTATTCCGATTCCAACACCACAACCTTAACCGAGCCGCAGCCCACGACTGAGGCCCAAGCCGAGCAGCCTGAGCAATCCGCTCCTGAGCAGCAGGATCATAGTGAGCAGGTCGCTCAGCAGAGTCCGGCTCAGCCTGGCGACGAAAAGCCGGCAACGGCCGAGGACTTCGCCTCTGTGCTCGACAGCTTCACTGCCGAGGCTGCAGAAGCCGTCAGTGAAGACCACGTGCTTAAGGGCACTGTGCTCAAGCTCACTTCGACCCACGTTGTGGTGGACATCGGCGCCAAGTCGGAAGGCATGTTGCCTCTCGCCGAAGTGTTGGATCACGCGGGCAATCCCCGGTTTAAGCCTGGCGACGAAATTGACGTAATGCGTGACAAGGGCGAAACCGAAGAGGGATACATCAATCTCTCCTTCCTAAAGGCGCAGAAACTACGCGCCTGGGACGAAATTGAAAAGGCCTACAGCGAAAATCAGCCTATTCACGCCACCGTTGTAGAGCGAACCAAAGGCGGCGTCACTGTGGATATTTCCGGCGCGCGGGCTTTTTTGCCTGGGTCGCAAATTGACCTCCGTCCAGTGCATAACCTGGATGGGCTTAAGGGACAGAGTTTCGATGTCGCCATCGTCAAGCTCAATAAGAAACGCGGCAACATTGTCGTCTCCCGCAAGCAGCTTCTCGAACAGGAACAAAACGAAAAGCGCTCCAAGACGCTGGAGCACCTGCAGGAAGGCACGATTCTCACTGGAGTGGTAAAGAACCTGACTGACTACGGAGCGTTCGTGGATCTCGGCGGCATTGATGGCCTGCTGCATATCACAGACATGTCCTGGGGTCGGCTGACGCATCCGAAAGATCTGGTGAATGTCGGAGATCAGATCCAGGTAAAAGTGCTGAAGTACGACGGCGACAAGCAGCGGGTGTCGCTGGGATTCAAGCAGCTCACGCCTGATCCCTGGCTGGATGCCGAGCATCGTTATCCGGTCGGCGCGCACGTGCACGGGCGCGTGATCAGCGTCACTGACTACGGCGCATTCGTCGAACTGGAACAGGGGATCGAAGGCCTGGTGCACGTCAGCGAGATGACCTGGTCGAAACGCATGAAGCATCCTTCGAAGCTGGTGAACGTGGGCGATCAGGTCGATTGCGTGGTGCTGAACGTGAATCCGGGCGAACGACGGATTTCACTGGGCATGCGTCAACTGGCGGCCAATCCCTGGGATTCGCTCATTGACAAGTACCCGGTGGGCGCAACCGTCGAGGGGCGCGTCCGCAACCTGACCGACTTCGGCGCATTCATCGAGATTGAGGAAGGCATTGACGGCCTGGTGCACGTGAGCAATCTGAGTTGGACCAAGCGCGTGAAGCATCCTTCGGAAGTTCTGAAGAAGGGTGACCGTGTGAAAGCGGTGATTCTGGCGATTGACACCGAGAAGCGGCGCTTGTCGTTGGGGGTAAAGCAACTGCAGCCGGATGTGTGGGAGTCTTTTTTCCAAGGCCGCCGCATTGGCGACGTGGTCCATGGCAAAGTGCTGCGTGTTGCAACCTTCGGGGCCTTTGTGGAAATCGCGGAGGGAGTCGAGGGCCTGTGCCACAACTCCGAAGCGGTGGATGGAAACGGTCAGCCGCTTCATCTGGAGCCCGGCCAGGAGCACGATTTCAAAATCATCAAGATGAGCCAGGAAGAGAAGAAAGTCGGCCTCAGCATTCGCGCCGCCGGCGACGAGGCCTCCCGCACGGAGGTGGACGCCTACAAACAGCCGTCCTCCGGCACGGGTTCGACAATCGGCGAATTGATGACTTGGAAGCGGGCGGGGAACGAGAACGGGTAAAGGCTCGGCGACGGATTACACGGATCAAACCCTTTGTAGGAAAGCATGATCCAACTGACTTATCTTTGGCGGCGTTAAACAGAATAGGCAAGCGAGACTTCAGCCGCGAATTCCGCGGCTTTTTCTTTGACTGGGTTTATCGGTGTTGATCCGTGAAAATCCGTTGCCAAGCTTTCACTTGGTATCAATCCGCAAGTCGATTTTCACCTGCTTGCGATCATCGAACTGACTCATCTTCTTGGTGTCGCTGGTCTTCCCATTTACCTGTGCGTAGATTTCGTAATCCACATTGGCGGCCAGAGCGGGGAACCGGTAAGTGCCGTCGGCACCCACAATATAAGTTTTTACGGCGCGGGTGCGTGTGTCGGTGACATAAACCACGGCATTGGGCAGCGGATTGTCTTGCTTGTCCAGCACCTTGCCGGTCAGCAAACGGCCAGGAGTGGTGTCCTTCTCCGTGGCAGACGAGGGCAGGGCTGTAAGCAAAGTCAGCGCCAGTATGGCGGCCAGCAGTATTCGGATAGTTTTCATGTGCACCTCCCCAATTAGAGCTGCTTCTATTTTAGATGCACTCCGGTGTTAACGCGCTCGTTACCCACAATTTCGACGGTAACCTGTTGGCCGGGCTGCAAGTGCTTGCCGTCAGGGGTCTTAGAGCCCTTGGTATCGGCCCAGATTACGTAGGTTTCCTTGCCCGCCGGAACCAGTTGCTCGAATTCACCGAGGTGATTGGAATGAACCTCCCAGCGTGCCCTTTTGTCCCGGGTGCGGCGAATCTTTACCGTGACGCCGTACACCGGGCGGTCGTCCGGACCCCACACTGTGCCGAAGATCACCGCAGAGTTTTTGGCCGTGGGCCGCTGCCCGGCCTGCGCTACCGCAGGAATAAGGAAGAGCACTAGGAAGCAGGAAAGAAGCCGTGACCTAGGCGGGATGCGAACAGATGAATGCATACTTCTAGGAAAAATCGCCGTCGTCGCTTTCTTCTTCGTCATCGTCCTCGTACTTTTCCACTTCTTCGACGGCTTTAAGTTCTACCGGATTGATGGTGATGACTTCGAAATCCAGCCCACACTCCGGGCAGGAGAGGATTTCGCCCTCATCTACCTCATCTTCCTCCACGTCCAGGCTGGTTTCGCACTCAGGACAATAAAGCACATTGGCCTCCGTTCTTATGATTGCACCCTGTTATATTTAGTTTCTTCGGGCATGCAGGTCAAGTGGTCGGTTCTTAGGCCCGGCTTCTGATGGCATAGAGACCCGCCGGGATGCCCGGATCTGGCGGTCAAAGATTTGTCTAACGGTGTTATCGCTGAAACGTTGGGCGAGTTAAGATAGCTCAGGGCCAGTTATTAGGTTCAGCAGTTTATGCCCAGAAACACTTCTTCCGTGATGGGGTTTCCGCCGTTCCGCGGCGCCGTCCGCCAGATCATCCTCGCCAGCCTGGCAATTTACGTTGTCATTCTGCTCTTGGTGTCATTTGCACCTGCAATCGGCCAGTCAGTGCTGATCCATGGCGTTCTGGATCCCGCACAGATCCGCCAGGGCTGGCTATGGCAGTTTGTCACCTACGCCTTCATGTACGTGGATCCGCTGCAGTTCGTCCTGTCGCTGCTGGGAGTGTATTTTCTGGGCAGCGCTGTGGAAGAGCGTATTGGTTCTTCCTCCTTTTACGGATTGTTCTTCGGAAGCGTCATTCTTTCGGCAGTTGCTGGATTTGCGCTTTCGCTTTCACACGTGATTGCCCAAGGTGCGGCGATGGGTTCCGGCGCCGCGGCCAACGCGATCCTCATGGCCTTTTACCTGTTCAATCGCGGCGCGCCTATCATGCTGTTTCCGATTCCGATCCAGATTCCAGTGAAATGGATCGTTCTGTTTACGGCGGCTGTCGAGGTGGCATACCTACTGCTCAGTCACTTCGCGCTGTTCTATTTTATTTTGCTGCTGGGCTTGGGCGCTGGATTCATCTGGTACTCACTGTTCCTGACCCGTAAGACATCACTCCACATCTCGGAGAAATATTTCAGCCTGCGCAATTCCTACTACCGCTGGAAGCGCCGCCGCGCTGCCCGCAAGTTCGAGGTGTACATGCGCGACCAGAACCGCACGGTCACCTTCGATGAACACGGAAACTTCGTCCCTCCCGAGGAGTCGGATAAGAAGAATGGCGGAGGGAAGTCGGGGTGGGTGAACTGAGAGCAGCTCTTAGCTGTTAGCTCTTGGCTCTTAGCTGTTAGCTCTTGGCTCTTAGCTGTCAGCTCTTGGCTCTTAGCCAACGGCTAAGGCTAACGGCTAAGAGCTTCTTTTCTACGCACTCACCAGCGACCCAATCTTTTCTCCGCTCACGACTTTGCGGATGTTTCCGCGCTGATTCAGGTTGAAGATGATGATAGGGAGATTGTTGTCTTTGCAGAGGGAGATTGCTGTCGAGTCCATGACTTTGAGGCCGCGCTTCAGAACGTCCATGTAAGTGATTTGCTCGAACTTCTGTGCGTCTTTCACGATCATGGGATCGGCATCGTAGATGCCGTCAACTTTTGTCGCTTTCATAATCGCGTCGGCTTTGATCTCCATGGCGCGCAGCGATGCCGCGGTGTCGGTGGAAAAATAAGGATTGCCGGTGCCTCCGGCGAAAATCACAATGCGGTTCTTTTCCAGATGTCGGATGGCCCGGCGGCGAATGAACGGTTCGGCGACCTGATTCATCTCGATCGCCGACTGCACCCGGGTATGAATGCCCTGCTTCTCGAGCGCGTCCTGTAGCGCGAGCGCATTGATGACCGTGGCCAGCATGCCCATGTGGTCGGCGGAGACGCGATCCATGTCCTTGGCCTGCTCGGCTACCCCGCGGAAGAAGTTTCCGCCTCCGACGACGATCGCAATTTGGACGCCCAGGGTATGGGCGTCGGCGAGTTCAGCGGCGATTTCGTGAATGCGAGGGGTGTCAATGCCAAAGCCCTGGGAAGCGGCCAGCGCCTCGCCAGAAAGTTTCAGCAGCACGCGTTTGAAGACCGGTTCGGACATGTCTCTCCAGATAGTATCTTTCGATTTAAGATCGGACGATTTAAGATCGGGCGATATTAAAATCGGGACAGCAAAATCGGACACTAAAAAAGGGCACCTTGCGGTGCCCTTCAGTTTACTCTGGTTTTTGTTCCGGCCTTGAGATGGCGATGGTCTCGCCGGCGTCGCCGACCTTGAATCGGGCAAAGCGCTTCACGGAAATGTTCTCGCCCAGCTTGCCGATCTTCGTCGTAATCAACTGCAGAATCGTCATGGTCTGGTCCTTGATGAAGGGCTGCTGGTAGAGGCAGACCTCCTCGTAGAACTTCGCCATTTTGCCCTTGACCATCTTCTCGGCAATGTCCGCCGGCTTCCCGCTGGCTATGGCCTGGGCTAGATAAATGTCCTTCTCGCGTTCCAGGTCCGCGGACGTGACGTCTTCCTTGCGGATGAACTTCGGGTCGCTGGCCGCGATGTGCATCGCGATATCGTGCACCAGTTCCTTGAAGTCATCGGTGCGGGCCACGAAGTCGCTCTCGCAATTGACTTCGACCAGCACACCGATTTTGCCTCCGGCGTGGATGTACTGGGCGACGGAGCCTTCGCTGGTGACTCGCGAGGCTTTCTTTGCGGCCACAGAGACGCCCTTCTTGCGCAGCACGACCACGGCCTGCTCAAAGTCACCTTTGGCTTCGGTCAGGGCCTGCTTGCAATCCATCATGGGGGCTCCAGTTTTTTCGCGGAGCTCTTTAACTTGTGCGGCGGAAATATTCACGGTAGTTGTGCTCATAAATTCGTCATTAGTCGTTGGCTTTCAGATAAAGATGCCAGCAACGCCTGTATAAATTTCGACCCGCGCCGGAGATTGCGCACGCGGGTCAGGGTCTTTCGCCCCGATGGGGTTTTGATCATCTCGCTGACTATCCCAAGGCGGCTGTCTTAATAAGTTTGATGCTCGACTTCCGGCGCCTCTTCAGCCGGAGTTTCTGCGGCTACTGCTTTTTTGCGGACTCCCTGCCCGAGCACTTCTTCCATGTTGATGTCTTCGGTTTCGGCGGGCGTCTCTTCTGCGACGCCGGGCGCGATGGCATCCTGGGCCGCGGCTTCGGCGGCGGCAGCAGCTTCGGCTCGTTGCACTCCCGCGGCCATATCCGCGGCCTGCTTGTCACTCAGAAGCTGCGAACCCTCAACCACGGAATCGGCAATCTTCGATGCGAAGAGCCGGATCGCGCGCAACGCGTCATCGTTGCCCGGAATCACGTAGTCCACTTCGCTAGGATCGCAATTCGTATCCACGACTGCAACCACGGGAATGCCGAGCTTGCGGGCCTCACGAACGGCGATCTGCTCTTTATTGGAATCAATGACGAAGACCGCGTCCGGCAGCCGGCTCATGTTCTTGATGCCAGCTAAGTTCGCTTGCAAATGCTTGCGCTCGCGTTCCAGCTTGATGACTTCTTTCTTCGGCAGCAGCTCGTAGCGGCCATCGGTGGCCATCTCGTCGAGTTCCTTGAGCCGCTTCACGGACTTCTGCACGGTCACCCAATTGGTGAGCAGTCCGCCCAGCCAGCGCTGGTTGATATAGAAACTGTTGGCGCGAGTGGCTTCCTCGGAGACTGCGTCCTGGGCCTGCCGCTTGGTGCCCACAAACAGGATGATTCGGCCCTGCGAGGAGAGTTCGGCGATGAATTTCGACGCTTCCTTGAACATCTTCAGCGTCTTCTGCAGGTCAATGATGTAAATGCCGTTGCGCTCGCCGAAGATGTATTCCTTCATCTTGGGATTCCAGCGCTTAGTCTGGTGCCCGAAGTGGACTCCCGCTTCGAGCAACTCCTTCATGGTGATATTAGCCAAACAACCTCCTTGTTAAGTCTGCATCCGTCGTTCATATTGCGAACTCAGGATTGCTTTCCCGTCCCCGTACCGGAGCACGGGAAGAATTAGAAAACAGCTTTTAGCTACTAGCTCTTAGCTTTTAGCCAAACGCAAAACCCCAAACACTGTCATTCCGAACCCGCGTTAGCGGGAGAGGAACCTGCTTTTCGCTTTACCTCGAACCCGAAGCCCAGAGCCTAAAGCCCAAAGCCCGATTTTCTTACCGCTTGCTGAACTGGAAGCGCTTTCTGGCGCCCTTTTGGCCGTACTTCTTGCGCTCTTTGGAGCGGGAGTCGCGGCTGACCAATCCTTCGGCCTTTAGCTTTTTGCGCAGCTCGGCGTTGAACAGCATCAATGCGCGCGCAATGCCCAGCTTCACGGCATCGGCCTGTCCATTGACTCCGCCGCCGGAGACATTGGCGATCACGTTGAAGGTGGCTGTGGATTCGGTCGAGACCAGCGCTGCCTTCGCGCTGGAGCGCTGCGATGGGGTCACAAAGTATTCTTCGAAGGTGCGACCGTTGACTTTGAAATCGCCGCTGCCGGGACGCAAAAAAACCCGCGCCACTGCGGTCTTGCGGCGTCCGGTTCCGTAGTATTGGACTAAATCAGCCATTAGCTTTTAGCTGTTAGCGTTTAGCTTTTTCGCTAAGTCGCCAGCTTTGCGCCTTTCCTCAAATTCTCGAACTCTGCAAAACCAAAACTCTGAAGCGTATTCACTCTCGACTTAGCTAACAGCTAGAAGCTAATAGCTAAGAGCTGCTTTACGCCCGCGCTATCAGCGCTTTTGCTTCGGGCTTCTGCGCCTGATGCGGATGTTTGTCGCCCTTATAAACTTTCAGCTTGGTGTACATGTGGGTACCTAGCTTGGTCTTCGGCAGCATGCGCTTCACGGCGTCTTCAATCACCAACTCGGGCTTGCGGGCAAAACGTTTGCGGTAATCTTCCGTGCGCAAACCGCCCGGATAGCCGGTGTAGCGGTGATACTGCTTCTGCTCCGACTTCATCCCGCTGATCTTCACCTTTTCGGCGTTAATCACCACCACATGGTCGCCAGTGTCGAGGAACGGCGTGTACTTGGGACTCTCTTTGCCCATCAAGATGCGGGCAACTTGCGAGGCCAGACGGCCCAGGGCTTGGCCCGAAGCATCCACGACGTACCACTTGCGGGCAATTTCCCCCGCTTTGGGGAAATAGGTTGACATCATAATTCTCCCAGAAAAATGAAAACCTTAAGAAGACCGCTGAGCACCCACTACCAGCGCCGAAGGCGCGGGGCCACCAGGCGGGCAACCGCAGAACTGCCAAAGGCTTAACGATATCGTAGGAAGTGCCGCATTGTCAACGAAAAGGCTACGAGTGCCATCAAGTCAAATGATCCATTTCTTCCCAAGATCATGCAGCACTCTCTCGCCTTTATCGTGCGGCAAGAGTGCAGCGACAACGAGCACAAGGAGACTTGCTATCCCTAGCAAGACGATCACGAAATCAAGATCCCACACCATACCTACGCAATTGTGGCTCTTTCGGAATGGTTATTTCTTGTCAGATTTCGCCGCGGAGGTCTCCGCTTTGGGCTTGCCGTCCTTTTTTGATCCAGTATCTTTTGGTGCGGAATCCTTTGATCCAGAATCTTTCCCGGAATCGCCTTTTGCTCCTGAATCAGAGCCGGAAGACGAGGGGGCGGAGGCGGACTTCTTCGCGTAGTCGGTCACGTACCAGCCGGAACCCTTGAACTGGACGGCCGGCGCGGAAAGCACTTGCTCAATTTTGCCGCCGCACTCCGGGCACTTCTTCAACATGGCATCGGAGAATTTCTGGATTTTCTCGAAACGGTGGCCACACTTCTGACACAGATATTCGTAATTGGGCATGAGTCTCGAAAGCGCGGTCTGCTTTGATTCTAGGGGTCGAGCGAACGCCCGTCAATTTGTCGGCTTGAATTGCCGGGATTTGACCGCGCTCTTCGCCTGACACCCAGTGGTGATTTTCTGGAAAAAAAGTCACCGATCGGCGCCTCCTTTCCGGTTACCAAAGTACCGGATTGCCCTTCAGGTCTGGTCGAGAGATGAAATTCCAGTGCTATGGTTCTAAATGTCGCTGACCAGAAAGATCCTGCAGGGTGCATTGCGCCCCTAACAGTCAGGGAGGCCGAAAGATTTCTTCGAGTTTTGCCGATGGTGATGCTGGACCCTCGCGGCATGAAGGCCCGTAGCTGCAATGCGGTAAGCAGAGAGTCCCAGCGGTTGGTGCTCGCTAGCCAGCGGTTCGCAGGAAAGGGTCTCGCGCCCTGTTTATGACAATTCGCAAGAAAATCGTTCTATTTTCTGCTTTGGCACTGGGCGCGTTTTTTGTGGCTCTATACCTGGTCTGCCGATTTTCCCTGCTCAGTGGTTTTGCCCGCCTGGAAAGCACTTACGCCAGTGAAAACATTCATCACTTGCAGAATGAGCTGACGAACCAACAATCTCAGATCGAAGTGATGGCGCGCGACTACGGGCAGTGGGACCGCACTTACGATTTCATGGAATCCAGGAACCCGGACTACGTTCGCGCCGAACTGACTGACGATACCTTCAAAATCATTCACATCAATATATTCATTTTGCTCGACCCATCAGGTCAATTGGTGGTCCACCAGAGCGTGGGCGATTTGATCCCCGACGCCGGAGACTTGCAGGCCATCACCGTTGCCAGGCTGAACGCTCACTCTGATGACGACGGGTCCTCAGCCGTGGGCGGGATTCTGCAATTGAAAGGACGAGTTTTTCTCTTCGCCTACCAGCCCATTCTCACCAGCCGGGGGAGTGGGAAAGCGAGAGGCACATTGGTGATGGGAAGAGAATTAGACCAACCTCTGATTTCCTCATTGTCCAAGTCGGTAGGAGTCCCGCTGTGGCTCGAGCCCGCGGAGCAGGCGCCTCAGGGCAGCGCGCAGGGGACTGCGTGGAGTGATGGGACAAATTCGGTCCGCTTCGAAAGCGATGCCACCATGCTGGAGTACGTGGCCATCAAGGACTTTTACGGCATCACGTGCCGCTTGCTGGTGGCCCGCATTCCGCGATCGCTGAATCTGGAAGGCGCCCGGCTAACGCGCTACCTCCTGGGGCTTCTGATGCTGGCAGGCGCCATCTATTGCGGCGCCCTTTTCTTTTTTCTGGAGGAAATCCTGCTCACGCGGGTAGCGTCGTTGGGCACCGAGGTCACCCAGGTGACGGTCAGCGGAGACCTGTCTTTACGTTTAAGCACGGGTGGGCAGGACGAACTGGGAACGCTGGCCGCCGCAGTGAATGCCATGTTGACCGCAATCCAGAAGACCAAGGCGGAATTGATGCAAGCGCAGGAGTCCCTGCGCTTCCATGCCGAACACGATGCCCTGACCGGGGTCCTGAACCGGCGCGCGATTCGCGACCTGCTGCGCAAGGAACTGGCCCGTTGCCGGCGCGAAAAGAACACTCTGGGCATCATCCTCGCCGATGTGGACCACTTCAAGAAGATCAATGACCGCTACGGCCATGGCGCCGGAGATGCCGTGCTGGTCACCGCGGTACAGCGTATTTGCTCAACTCTGCGCTCCTACGATGTGGTGGGTCGCTATGGAGGAGAAGAGTTCCTAATCATCGCGCCCGGGTGCGACCTCGAACTGGCGCGGAAGATAGCAGAACGTATCTGCGCCGCTGTCGGCGAGCAACCAGTGGATCTGGGCGACGAGAACGCGACCATTACCTTGAGTCTGGGCGTGACCCTGGGCACCGCGGAGAGCGATCCCGAGTTCCTGGTTACGCTGGCCGACACCGCGATGTATCAGGCCAAGCGAAATGGACGGAACCGGGTTGAAGTAGGCCTCGATTTGCCGGAGCAGGAACAACCGGAGCAATTAGAAGCACCCGTTCGCACCAGCTGATTTTTCCTAAATTCCCTCCCCAAAGATCCTTGCTTTGCCGCCGCACACACCCTGCTCTCGTCGCCAACACTTTTCCTGATTTACCTCCGCGAACCCCACCGCCGGCAGTTTGTTTTTTGATGTCCGCGGGCGTATATTACCTACTGGAACTGTTGTGTAGTATCAGGATTGGCGGAACACACCAGTGGGCGCAAGCCCACTTTTTACTTGCACAGGGTTTTCGAGGCGTGGGATTGCGTCTAAGTCGCTGTTTTTATGGCAGTTGATCTGGATCAAATACACGCGATCGTGGAACGGGTGGCGGCGTCCTCCGGGCTTGAGGCGGTGGAGATCGAGTTGCGTGGCGGCGGCAAGTCGCGCATGTTGCGGATCTTCATTGATAAGCCGGGCGGGGTCACGCACGAGGATTGCGCGAGCGTAAGCCGCGAAGTCAGCACCATCTTCGATGTCGAGGATGCGATGCCGGGCGGCGCGTACACTCTGGAAGTTTCGTCGCCAGGATTGGATCGGAAGCTGTTTCGGGCCGCGGACTTTGAGCGCTTCCAGGGCAGCCGGGTGAAATTGACCACGAAAGAGCCGGTGAATGGCAACCGGCATTTCGAGGGACGCCTGGAGCATTTTGCAGCCGGGCGGTTGACGCTGGATCTGGCTGAAGCGCGGAAGAAGTTTCGTCCCAAGCAGCAAGAGATCGAGAAGCTGGAAATCGAATTGGCCAACGTGGAAAAGGCTAATTTGGTGCCGGAGATTTAAAGGATTGAGTAATCGGGTAATTGGGTAATTTGAAATCCGGAAATGTTCGGGGCAGTGCAAATTACCCAATTACAAAATTACTCAATGACCAAATTGGTTTTCTTATGGCAAGCGAGCTCTATAACACGATTGACGCTCTCAGCAGGGAAAAAGGGATTGATCCGCAGATTGTAGTGAACGCGGTGGAAGACGCCATCGTTGTGGCCACGCGGAAGTATTACAAGACCCAGGAAAACCTGCGCGCCCAGCTCGACAAAGACACCGGAAAGATCCGCGCGTTTGCGGTGAAGACCATCGTCGAGGCCCCGGAGCAGGTGGAGGACCCGACGCTTCAAGTCACTTTAGAAGACGCCCTCAAGAGCGATCCCAACGCGCAGGTGGGCGGCGAGTTGCAGATTCCCAAAGAGACAGAAGGAATCCTGGGCCGAATTGCGGCGCAACTGGCAAAGCAGGTCATCTTCCAGAAAGTGCGCGAGGCCGAGCGTGACACGGTTTACAACGAATACATCAACCGTGTGGGCGAGATTGTGAACGCCACGGTGAAGCGAATCGAAGGCCCGGATGTCATTTTCGATTTGGGCAAAGCTGAGTCGCGGGCGCCGCGCAAAGAGCAATCACGGCTGGAATCGTTTGCCATCGGCGAGCGGGTGCGGGTAGTTATCGT
>WNFC01001426.1_pt1 | contig 39054 bp, 35 predicted proteins | sample 5400541 | NCBI WGS metagenome assembly WNFC01 (sample SAMN13153342, study PRJNA577476) | soil metagenome | isolation source: 120 cm saprolite under Douglas fir tree site 2 hole 2 replicate 1 | place: USA:California | collected 2015-04-18 | reverse complement strand
GGCGACGGACCCGCGTGCCGCGTTCTGGACGCTGTGCCAAGAGGCCGCTTGCGCGAGCATCGGGGTAGCGGTGGCAATCGACAAGGTGAGTACCGTGATGAGCGCCTTCATGTTAAGTCTCCTATCTGGTTCTTTTGAAGCAGCCGGTCGGCTACCACAACTGAAAATAAAACGATGGGCTGTTGGCACCATTAAATTGTCGTTCAGAAAACTAAATTCGAATTTACGCGAGCAAGTTGGGCGGGCGGCCGTGGTCCCCACGCTGCTCCACGCATGGCTCAGTCTCCAGGTCGTTCGTCTGCGCCGAAGAAAACGAGCTAGCTTCGGCGACAGTGGGCATACCCGAGTAAGCGGACGTGCGAGGCGCAACTGTTGCCCCTCAAGCCCACGGCGATGCGGACCGGGCTGTAACATTTTTTCAATCAGCCTCACAACTTTTTTTCCAAATTTTTTTTCTGGTGAGGTTCCTAATGCCCAAAAAATTTTGAGGTGGGGGCAGTAGGCGTGGCTGGGCTTTGCCCCACTCGCCCGGTGGGGAGGCTCCACAAAAGGGGGGCTGGCGTGGCGGGCGCGCCGTGGCGGGCGACCGCTCGCAAGCGTTGCCTTGAGGCCGGCACCCTCCAGCGCACGGCAGACCGACGCCCGGGCGATCATGAGCGCCTTTGCAATCTCAGTTGCGGCCCCCCCTGCCGTGTGCCTTCATTGCGCGTACCTGCAAGCACTTGCTGGTCCGGTCTTCGCGGAGTTCGAAACTAATCTGGGACGTGCGGCGTCTATTGAAGGCGGACGCCCCTTGTAGACGCCCGCGGCCTTGGCCTTTGCGATGCCCTCAAGCTGGCGCTCGCGCTATGCTGCCGCACGTCGGCGCGGACAAGGACAGCGAACAGCGTCATCGGCACGCAATCGAGCGGTTCGCCAAGTCGGCCGGCTACGAGATTGTCGAGTGGTTCAACGATCCCGCCGTAAGTGGTGCCGACCCGATCGAAAGCCGGCCGGGCTTTGGGGCTTTGCTAGATCGTATCGGGGGCAACGGCGTGCGCGTCGTTCTTGTCGAGGATGCGAGCCGCTTTGCTCGCGATCTTGTGGCGCAAGAGCTCGGCATCGTGGCCCTGATAAAGCTTGGGATGCGCGTGCTGACCGCAACGGGCGACGACCTCACGAACACGGACGATCCAATGAAGGTCGCCATGCGCTAGATTGCCGGCGCCTTCTCGCAACTTGAAAAGGCGCGACTGGTTGCCAAGCTCAAGACCGCACGTGACCGCAAGAAAGCCGAGCTTGGCAAGTGTGAAGGCCGCAAGCCCTATTCGGAAGCCATGCCTGAGACCGTGGCGCTTGCCAAGCAGCTACACGCTGAGGGGCTGTCCTACCGCAAAATCAGTGCCGCACTCGCAGAACGAGGCCACGTGACGACTAATGGCAAGCCGCACGTGGCGTCGGCAATCCAGAAGATGCTAGCCCGCTAGCGCCGCACCGCGTGGCGGGCGATGGTTGCCGTCCATAAACAGCAACCGTCGTAAGATTGCGATTCTGGCCGAACAGATGCGAGGAGCGACGGCAGAGCAATCCTGGGAGGTGTGATGGCTTTCGACGCGGATATCATCATCGTCGGCGGCGGCCTGGCCGGGCTCGTCGCCGCCGCGGAGCTGGTCGAGGCACGGCGCAATGTCATTATCGTCGACCAGGAACCGGAACAATCGCTTGGTGGTCAGGCCATCTGGTCGCTCGGCGGCATCTTCCTCGTCGACTCCCCCGAGCAGCGGCGCATGCGCATTCGCGATTCGTATGATCTCGCCTTGGAGGACTGGATGGGGACGGCCGCCTTCGACCGTGAAGAGGATCAATGGCCCCGGAGGTGGGCCGAGGCTTACGTTGCCTTCGCGGCAAGCGAGAAAGGTCCGTGGCTGCGCCAGCGCGGCATCAAGTTGGATGACTTGCTTTCGCAAAAATCGGTGGTTGTGGGGGCTCGCATTAGACGATTCTTGCGATTGGTCGAGCGGACAATTCCTAGATTGGGCGTAGCGTACAAGTCAGTTCAAATCGCTTCCTGTCGATTGGACAATGGCGCATGGTCACCCGGAGGTGACTACTTGCCCGAGAGAGACCGACACTGCATGTTCAAGCCTGAAATACACACGGGCGGAGCGTGACATGAGCGAAGTGTTGGAAGGTGCTGTTTGCGGCATCGACGGGTGCGCCCCCGGCGCATTGGATCACTTCGGGCCGGTGTTCGGCGTTGACGCGACGCTGGCCATCGAGGTCATTTCCGATGCTATCTGCCCCTGGTGCTGGGTTGCCAAGCGGCGACTGGATCGCGCGATCGCGGCGATCGCGCCGGACGTCACGGCGTCCGTCACTTGGCGTCCTTTCGAGCTCAACCCCGAGATGCCCAAGGCCGGAGTGGACCGACGTGCTTACCGCTCGGCCAAGTTCGGGTCTTGGCAGCGCTCCCAAGCGCTCGACGCGCAGGTCGCCGCGGCAGGACGATTAGACGGGCTCGTGTTCAACCATGACAAGATGGAGCGCACCCCGAACACCGTCGACGCCCATAGACTGATCTGGCTGGCCGGTCAGCGAGGCAAGCAGAACGACGTCGTCGAGGGGCTGTTCGCCGCCTATTTCAACGAAGGGCGCGACATTAGCGACCAAGCCGTCCTGGCCGATGTCGGTGCATCTGCCGGGCTGGATCGCGCCAGGATTCTGGCCATGCTCGCGTCGGACGAAGGCCACGCCGAGGTGCGGTCAGAGCTGCAGCGCGCCGTGAGCCTTCGTGTGTCGGGCGTTCCGACCGTGCTCGTCGATGGCGTCCCGCTCTTCTCCGGCGCGATCCGCCCGGACCTGATGGAAGCCGAGCTGCGCAAGGCGGCCGGCCATGCCAGGAGCTGAGGGGCCGCTCAGGATCGCCGTCGCGGGCGGTTCCATCGGCGGGCTCTGCGCGGGGCTCGCGTTGCACGGGGCAGACTTCGATGTGCAGGTCTACGAGCGTGCCTGTGGCCCGATGGAGACGCGAGGCGCCGGCATCGTCGTGCAGGGCGAACTGATCGACCTGTTGCGGACCCACGGCGCGGGTGCCTTGCCGACGACGCAGTGCAGGGTGCGTCGCTATCTCAGTCCCGAAGGCGGTGAAGGCGAAGTGCAACGCGCGCCGCAGGACTTCACCTCGTGGGAGGCGATCTATCGCACGCTCGTCGCTGCCTTCCCCGCCGACCGCTACCATCGGGGTGCAACACTCACGGATTTCGGCAACGGTGACGGCGTGGTGCGTGCGCACATCGGTGGTCACGAGGTGGTCGAGGCGGACGTGCTCGTCGCCGCCGACGGCGCGCAGTCGCCTACGCGCCGTCGTCTCCTGCCGGACCTGAGCTCGACCTACGCCGGCTACGTCGCCTGGCGCGGCACGCTCGACGAGGCTGACGCGCCACCCGATCTCGTGCGCTTCTTCGACGACGCGTTCACTTTCTCCGAGGCCCGTTCGGCCGGACACATCTTGGCCTACTTCGTCCCCGGCGACGGCGCCGACACCACCCCCGGGAAACGGCGCCTGAACTGGGTCTGGTACGTCGGTGTCGGCGAGGCCGACCTACCCCGTATCCTGGTCGATCGCGACGGGCGCAAGCATCACGCCTCGCTGCCGTTCGGCGGTACGCCGGACGCGGCCCTCCGCGACCTCCGCGACCTCGCCCGGCGCGAAGTGCACCCCATGATGGCGGCCCTGGTGGCCGCAACGCCCCAGCCGTTTCTGCAGACAATCGTTGACGTGGTCCCGACACGCACGGTCTTCGGCCGCGTGTGCCTGCTCGGCGACGCGGCGTTTGTCGTCCGCCCGCATACGGCCGGCGCCACCGCCAAGGCGGCGCGAGACGCGACGACGTTGGCGCGCGCGCTCAAGCGGGCTGGCCGGAATGTCGACGCCGGCCTGAGGGGCTTCCAAGAGATGCAGATCGAGTTTGGCCGAGGACTGGTCGACTACGGCGTGGCGCTGGGGCGGCGGTGGGCCGCCTGAACGCGACGTTGTTCCGACGGGGCGAGGAGGGATCGCATGGCTGACGAGATCCGGAACGGCGGCTCCAAGATGCGAGTCGTTGTTCGCCTCCTCGGGCATCGCGACGACGGCGGTGCCTGGGAGATTCACGACTTCCGCGAGCGTCGTGTGGTAGGGGACGTGTGCTATCGCTCTATCAAGCGCGTCGCCACCGCCGCGGGCGAGGGGGCGATGGCCATCGCCTTTGTGCACCGATACTTGGAAGAAACAGCATGATCCCGTGTGCCAACAACCATGCCTGTGGTACGGCTCGACAGTGTTAGATAGTCTGATGGTCGACGCAGTGCCCGATATCCTCGATGTCAGCTTCCCGACACGGCGCATTCTGGCGATCATCGGAGACAAGTGGACGACGGTCGTCCTCTACTGCCTGTCAATCCGGGAATACAGACGCTTCAACGAACTGCAGAAGCAGATTCCCGATATTTCCAAAAAGATGTTGATCCAGACGCTGCGCAACCTCGAGCGTGACGGGCTTCTGGAGCGCACCGTCTATCAGCAAGTTCCGCCGAAAACCGAATATCGGCTCACGGATAACGGTCACAAGCTGAGGGAGCCGATTGCTTGGCTTTGCGAGTGGGGCATGAACAATCGCGAATTCATCGATGGCATCATCAAAGCCCGAGTAGAGGGTGCTCATAAGTCATGAGATAATTCTGTCCGCAGCGTTGGACTTTCAACTCAAGAGAGGAATCACAGGCATGCCTACGATCACTGCCAAGGACGGCATCGAGATTTTCTACAAGGATTGGGGCAGCGGGCAGCCCATCGTGTTCAGCCACGGCTGGCCGCTCTCGTCGGACGATTGGGACACGCAGATGCTGTTCTTCCTAAGCCATGGCTATCGTGTGATCGCGCATGACAGGCGTGGCCATGGCCGGTCGAGCCAGACGGGCGGCGGCCATGACATGGACCATTATGCCGATGATCTGGCAGCTTTGACCGCACATCTCGACCTGAAGAACGCGGTGCACGTTGGCCATTCCACCGGCGGCGGCGAGGTAGCGCACTATCTGGCGCGGCATGGCGAAACCAGGGTGGCGAAAGCGGTGCTGATCAGTGCGGTGCCGCCGCTGATGGTGAAGACGCCGGTCAACCCGGGCGGCTTGCCCAAGGAAGTGTTCGATGGCCTGCAGGCGCAGCTCGCCGCCAACCGGGCGCAGTTCTACTACGACCTGCCTGCGGGACCTTTCTACGGCTTCAACCGACCCGGCGCGAGGGTTTCGCAGGCCGTGATCTGGAACTGGTGGCGGCAGGGCATGATGGGCGGCGCCAAGGCGCATTACGACGGTATCGTGGCCTTTTCGCAGACCGACTTCACTGAAGACTTGAAGAAGATCACCGTTCCGATGCTGGTGATGCATGGGGACGACGATCAGATCGTGCCTTATGCCGATTCCGGGCCACTGACCGCGAAGCTGGTCAAGAATGCGACGCTGAAAACCTACAAAGGGTTTCCGCATGGCATGCCAACGACCGAGGCCGAGACGATCAACGCGGATCTCCTGACCTTTCTGCAAAGCTAGAGATGCTGGGTGCCGGGACTTGGGTCCCGGCTCCATTGCGGTTTCACGTCATGGATGAATGCGCGGCGACGTGAGCGGGTTGGAAGCGATCAATTGGCCTGAATTTGACCTGAACAAACCGCGCCGGACGGCTAAGAATTTTGTGCCGCTTTGTGCCAGTTTTGTGCCGCGGAATTTTTGCCAGGGCTTCGTCATCAGCGGCGGATAGCGGATAGGCTGTAACTCATTGGATATACATGCATTCTTTTGGTACAGGTTAGAAATGGCTTGCAATCAATGGAAAAGGCCGCCGAAGCGGCCTATCCATTTGATTTTATTTATAAAAGTTGGTTGCGGGAGTTGGATTTGAACCAACGACCTTCAGGTTATGAGCCCGACGACCTGTCGAAGATCAACGCGCATAGCAATCGGTGGGCCAACCGCCGGAGCATCGATGGGCGCTCGACCCTTCACGTCGCGTCGACATGGACCTCCAGCTGTATCCGGTGAACGAGGTCAGACCGGGTTCCGAGTCCTTTAGTTTGTCACGTCTCGCTCAATTGCCTGTTTTCAGAGTTAAATCGATTGTCGGCACATACGTCCGCTCAACTGTTGAAGGGGGGAATGGCTGCCCGCGCGTTGTCCGGATGAACTCGCCGCGCGGATCGACCGGATCGCCGATAAGGATGCAGCGCCTCGTTTGCTGCATTCACCCCTCCGCTGGAGCGCACGGCTTGAATAATTGACTCCGGTCACGCTGCTGAGCCAAGATTTCGAAGTCCGTCAGATATCTAATCAGAATGATCGGCTTTCCATCGCGGTTCTCGCGTGAACTCCGCCGAAATGAAGGCTGCCAAGAGCCCGCACTCGAAGCTGGCGGAAAGCGCCGTCGAGCTTCGGTCGGCGCCGAAGGCGCCCATCGGGCGCACCCGCAGGAGCGTCAGCATAGCGCCGCCGCAGGCAAGACGCGGGATTGAGTGCGACCAGTCCGAAGCTCTCTGCTTGCGGCGCCTCCGCCGCACCACGTCAGGGATCATCACCGGAATGGGCGGACGCGGTTGTGCTCGTGATAACAACAAAGACTGATCGGCTGGGCGGCTCCGGGCGCTACGCGCCTACAGCCCTTCCCAAAGAGGACGCGCCAAAAAAGGCGTGCCTGAGGGTCGAGAAAACTTCCCCAGACTAAATCCCAGACTAAACGGCGCTTTTAGTCTGGGGCGATTTTGCGATGGAGGAGAAAAATCAGCGGTCTCAGTGCCCTAGCTGGCGCGCCCGGAAGGATTCGAACCTCAGACCCCCAGATTCGTAGTCTGGTTCTCTGTTCAGCTGAGGACGGCAAGAGAAAAGCGCCGCCTGCGGTCGGGCGCATGAGGTTGGTCAGATTGAGGTAATTTGCTGGCACACCGCACCGCCCTGCTGGCGCTTCCGACCGAAATGCCAAGGCTTTCAACAAGCTCAGCGCCATCGCCGCTCCCCTTGCGACCAATTGGAGAGCGGAAGCGTAGCTCCGCGTACACTTCGGCCATTCTGTTCAGGCCCAGTGTCGTGGCACACACTGGTCGGCCCGGCGGCGGAAGCAAGGAGCGCATAGGCAGATGGCTCGCGGCCCCTGCACGTTTAAACAAGGCGACGTCACCCGAATGGTGAAGGGTGTAGTTGCGGCAGGCGTGGACGTGATGCGCGTCGAGGTGGACACGGACGGTCGGATCGTCGTAATTGCCGGTAAGCCGCAAATCGGCTCCGCCGCCCTCGCTGGCGAGACGCCGGAGGACGTGAAGAAGCTCCTATGAAGCCCCCGCGCTCCGCCCTTCCGTTGCCTCGCTACGTGCAGCGCAAGCCGCTCAAGAGCGGCTGGGCCTATTTCTTCAACGTCCCGTCATGGGCGCGCAAGGCCGGCTGCCCGGTCAGCAACGAACCACTCGGCACCGACTATGCGAAAGCCGTGGAACGTGCCGAGACCGTCCTGTTGCCCGCGTTCGATTCGTGGCGCAAGGGCGGCAGATCGGACGCGGCACCGGCCGGCGCGGCCTTCGGAACGCTCGACTGGATTTTTGCTGAATATCGCGCCGATCGACGCTTCACGAAATTGGACGCAAGGACAAAGCGAAACCACGAGGTCGGCTTTCGACTCGTCGGTGGTCATATCCTGAAAGACGGCCGGAAGCTTGGTAGCGTTCGCGCCACGGCGATCGATACAGCTGTTGTCGATGCGCTCTATGAAAAGCTGCTCGTTGTCAAAGAGACCGACGCCAATGGCAAATCAATCGAGCGCGAGCGCCGCACGACCATCAATCACGCCATGAAATCTTGCCGCCGTGCCTGGAAGATCGCGGCCCGGCGCAATCCCGGCAAGGTGCCGCCGGTCAATCCGTTCGCGGCGATGGGCCTGGAGTCGTCGGATCGTGAGACGCCGACGGCAACCCTCGCCGAGCTGCAAGCCTTTCGAGCGAAGGCGATCGAGCTTGGTTTGTCGTCACTCGCAACGGCCGCGTTGATCGGCTGGGAATGGCTGCAGCGTGAGGTCGACATCTTCGCCACCTTCCAGGTCTCGGACTATCGGCCGAAGGAACGCCCGAACGCCGTTCGCGTGATCCATGAAAAGACCAACGAGGAAAACTGGATTCCTCTCTTTGACGAAAAGACTGACGCGCCATTCTATCCCGAGCTGATGGCCGAACTTGACGCCATCAAGCGGACGCGCATCGCGGGTCTGATGCTGCGTCGAGATTGGGGCCAGCACGCGCCATGGCCGACATGGCCCAAGGAGGACGAGGTCGACCTCACCCACATGAGCCGCAAGGTCAAGGAGGTGATCCGCGCCGCCGGGCTGCGCGAGGAGCTCACCTTCACCTCGTTCCGCCACGGCGGCTTCACGGAGGCGGCGGACTCCGACCTGACCGACGCCGAGATGCGGGCGCAGGGGCGGCACAAGTCGGCCAAAGTCTTGCCGAGGTACGCCAAGCGGACCATGAAACAGGTAGCGGAAGGCGCCAGGAAGCGGCGCGCGGCCAGAACGAATGGCGGACATTTGTCAGAATGAGCAGCAGCCCGCTTGTCAGAATGAGAGAGACGGTAGCAACTAACCCATTGAAATGATTGGAGCGGGTGAAGGGAATCGAACCCTCGTCATCAGCTTGGAAGGCTGTTGCTCTACCATTGAGCTACACCCGCATCGGCCGCATACCCTTCGCGCTTTGGCGGCCCTCGGTCAAGAACGCTGCGACCGGTTTTCACGCGAAGCCGCGCCGGCTGGCGCAATTCGTAGGTCATCCAAACTTCTTCCGGAAAGGTGAGGTTCGCGGACGCAAGGCCCGCCTTCGCCCTTCGGGCTACGGCGCGGCAGCCTTCGCTCGCTTCGCCCCAAAATCTGAGCCGGCTTGCCGAGCCGTCGCTCGCGAAGCGAGCGAACGCTGGTGGGGGAGGTAGGACTCGAACCTACGAAGGCTAAGCCAGCGGATTTACAGTCCGCCCCCTTTGCCGCTCGGGACACTCCCCCCGGTAGCGCCGCGTACTTAAGGCACTGCAACGGTCTGGGCAAGTGTAGCTTTGTCGGTTCCATGATCATTCTGAACAATTTTCCGGGCATTATTCTGAACGCTCGTTCTCGTGGTGTTCACCATGGTCATCATTCCGGGCATTCCCGCTGAGGCCTCCTTGCCGCTAGCGCCTCGAGCTTAGCTCGGCGTAACCGGCATAGGTCACCTGCGTCCGGTAGCCTGAAACGCGCCCTTCCTGCCCGTCACCCCATTCGGCCGCGTCAAGTTCCATCATGCCAGGGCCGGCAGGCGTCACGGCGTGAAAGAGACAGCAAAGCTTGTCCGTTACGTGCGGTTTCGCCGGCAACTTTCACGCCGTGACGCCGTAGGCTACCGCCGAGCCGCGGCGTTTCGCTTTCGGGATCACCGGCCAATCTGTCGCAATGACGCGATCGAACTTGACGACAACGTGACCAAGCTTAATCACGTCGCATTAACATCTCTATGGAGTAGAATTGACCTGCCGTCGCAGGCTTGGTCTAACGTGCTGCGGCGCCGTTGCCGACGCCAACAATGGATTTCACACTGGTTACAATGACCCTCCCGGACCTTCGTAATCCCGATCAGTTTGCCCTATTCCTGGATTTCGATGGCACCCTCGTGGCCATCGCCGATCGTCCGGACGACGTGCGATTGGATCCGCAGACGCGGGAGGCCCTTGCGGACCTCGACGGACTGCTGGCGGGGGCACTCGCGATCGTCACCGGCCGCGAAATCGCCGCGGTCGATCGTTTTCTGGCGCCCCTGCGTCTGTCGGTCGCCGGCGTGCACGGCCTGATGCGGCGCGATGCGCAGGGGAGAACCTATGCGTCGGCATTCGATTCCGGCCTTCCTGACGCGATCGAGCGGGCGGTGTTTCCGTTGCTTGCCAAGCATCCGGGTTTACTGGTGGAGCGCAAATACGGCGCGCTGGCGCTCCACTATCGCGACCACCCCGAACTCGAGCAGGCAAGCATCGAGGCCGTGGAGAGCGCCGTCGGCGAACTCCATAAGACCGAGATCAAGCGCGGAAAGATGGTCGTCGAAGTGAAGGCGATCGGCGGCGACAAGGGGGCCGCGGTGGCGGATTTCCTGAAAGAGCAGCCATTCGCGGGCCGGCGCCCGGTGTTCGCCGGGGATGACATGACCGACGAGGATGCCTTCGTCCTGGTCAATGCCAGGGATGGCATTTCGATCAAGGTCGGACCCGGAGCCACGCACGCCACCTTCCGGACCGCCGGAACCGCCGAGTTCCTCGAATGGCTGCGGGGATTGCCGGCGCAACTCGCAGGATGACCTAGCATTGCCCAACCTCGATCTTGGCCTCATTGGTAACTGCTCCGTCAGCGCGCTGATCGACCGGCAGGGGCAGATCGTGTGGTGCTGCCTGCCGCGTTTTGACGGCGATCCCGTTTTCCATGCTCTGCTCGGCGCGCCTCAATCGGCTCCGGACGGCGGAGTCTTTGCGATCGAGATCGAAAACCAGGCTGGCGCCAGTCAGGCCTATGTCGACAATACTGCAATCCTCAAGACGATATTGCGGGCCGAAAGCGGCGCCATCGAGATCACCGATTTCTGTCCCAGGTTCTATATTCGCGACCGTATCTTCCGGCCGCAGATGCTGATCCGCCGGATCGTCCCGATCGACGGCAATCCGCGCGTGCGAATCCGGGTTCGCCCGCGTTTCGACTACGGGTCGCGGGCCGCGTCGGTCACCTACGGGTCCAATCACGTGCGCTACGTCGGGGACAAGCTGACGCTGCGCCTCACTACGGATGCCCCGATCGACTATGTGCTTGAGGAGACCGCCTTCAAGGTAACGGAGCCCATCCACCTGGTCCTAGGACCGGACGAGACGCTCTCCGAAGGCCCGGCTGAGGCGGCGCACGCATTTTGCGAGAGCACGGCGAGCTATTGGCGCGGCTGGACGCACCGGCTGGCGCTGCCGCCGGAGTGGCAAGAGGCGGTGATCCGCGCCGCTATCACGCTCAAGATGTGCGCCTACGAGCCGACCGGCGCCATCGTGGCCGCCATGACGACCAGCATTCCGGAAGCCCCCCACAGCGCCCGCAATTGGGACTACCGCTATTGCTGGGTACGGGACGCGTTCTTTGTCTTGCGGGCGCTCAATAGCCTGTCCGCCGTCAGGACTATGGAAAACTATTTCCGCTGGATCATGAACATCGTCGATGATGCGTTGGCCGGCCACATCCAACCCGTATACGGGATCGCGCTCGAGAGGCGGTTGACCGAACGCACGATCCGCGACCTCCCCGGATACCGCGGTATGGGGCCGGTGCGCGTTGGCAATCAAGCCTACGAGCACTTTCAGAATGACACCTACGGCAGTCTCGTCCTCGGCGCGGCGCCGGTGTTTTTCGATTCGCGGCTGTTCATGACGGCCGGGCCGGCCGATTTCGCCCAGCTCGAGGTTCTCGGCGAGCGTGCCTTCTATCTCCATGACAAACCGGATGCCGGCGTTTGGGAGCTCAGGTCGCGGGCACGAATTCACACGTCGTCGAGTCTCATGTGCTGGGCGGCGTGCGACCGGCTCGCCAAGATTGCGACCCGTCTCGAGCAGCCGCAGCGGGCCGTGCTATGGGCTGAGCGCGCCGGCACCATTCGTGATGCGATTCTCACGCGAGCGTGGTCGGACAAGCGGCAGGCATTCGTCGAAAGCTTCGACGGCGCCCATCTCGATGCCAGCGTGTTGCTGATGGGCGAGGTCGGATTCATGGGGCCTAACGATCCCCGATTTGTGGCCACCGTCGAGAGGATCGAGGAGGTCCTGGGAGCGGGTCCGCATATGTTGCGTTATGAGGAGGCCGACGATTTCGGTACGCCCGTGACCGCCTTCAATATTTGCGCGTTCTGGCGCCTTGACGCGTTGGCGAGAATCGGCCGCCGTGAGCAGGCTCGCGAGAAATTCGAAGAGCTGCTGCGGGCACGAAACCACCTCGGCCTGATGTCGGAGGACACGGACCCCTCCACCGGCGAGGCCTGGGGCAATTTTCCGCAAACCTACTCGATGGTCGGCATCATCAACGGCGCCATGCGATTGTCGCGTCCGTGGGACGCGGTCGTATAGATGCAAACGCCCGCGCGTTGCCTGCCCGTGCGCCGTCCACGGATCATTCAGGTGATTCGGGCAGCCGCGCCAGTCTCTCCAGTCGCTCCGGGGCCACCGCCGAACCGAGGTCCTTCGCCTTTTCGTACCACGTGTGAGCGAGCGCTATGTCCGGCGTAATCCCCCCTTTGGGGTTCAATCTCCTGAGCACCAGCGGATCGTAAGTTTCGGCGAGCGCGAGGGCGGCCATCGCATCACCAGCTTCCGCGGCGCGCTGGTACATCAGCCGGGCCGCGGAGATATCTCCATTCGCGATCAGGTCGGCGCCGCTCTTCATCATCAACGCTATTTCATCCGCATCGTGCTGCCGGGTCTGAGACGTGGCCGGGCTCCTGCCCGACCATTCCAATTGCAGGCCTTTGCGATCGGCCACAATGGAGTCGGCAAGATGCAGTTCAAGAGTGAGAGCCATCGTGCCGACAAAGCCTCGGGGCGGCGTGATTGCCGTACCGGCGAGCTCCTCGACCGCGAGGCGCCAGGTATTCGGCCCTTCCTGTCTGCCGGCTGATAACGCCGATCCGGGCGCAAGCCCGCCGATCACCACGGTTGCATTCGCACCGGCATGGGCAGCCGAAACCGTCAACCTTGCGGCTTCATCCGTCTGCTGCGGCCGCACGGTACCGACCGTAAGCTCGGATACGGCCCGCGACGACGGGGCATCGCGTGACTTTTGTTCATTGGACGGCAGCGCAATCGCATTCGCGGCTGCGGGCGCACGTGCGGGCTCCGCGGACTGGAGCGGGTAAGCGACCGGCGCCGCATTCGCGGCGGCTGCGCCGCCGCGTGCATAGTCCACCGACGTCCCGGTCGGAAGACTGTCCGGAGCCGGCCGCCCGGTCGCCGACTTGGAATCGCGGCCGGCGCTGTCGATATAGGCAGCTGGTTCCGACCGTTCCGATTTCTGTTGACTAGACAGGCTAGGACGGAGGGCGAGCTGCGGCGACGAGCCTGGCGGAGAGGAACCCAATTGGTAGCCGACGACGCCGACGGCCGTCACCACGACGACGCCGGCGAGCCGGCCCGCCAGCACGTATTTCGGGCCGGTCGAGCGGGGTGGCGGCGGATCGGGAAGCCGGTCGGGTGCCAGGGCGAGCTTGTTGCGCCGCGCCGCGCTCGCGGCATCGCCCGCGAATGCTTCGCGTTGCCTCGACCGTTTCCACGGCGGTTCCGCCGATTCCGGCGCCGTGCTCGGCGGCGCCGCATCGCTTTTTACCGGCGCGCCAGGAATTGGATCCGATTCCGCATGCCGGATCTTCTTCGGCGCATAATCTATTAGCCCGTCTTTCGATGGCCCATCAGCGGGCTCTCGAACCGGCGCACTCATGATCCCCTCCCAGGCTATCTAGATGCTGGTTCGTCCTGCGACTATCTCCCCGGCTGAGCATCAGATGTAATAGCGGGCGTCGAAAACTCGCGGATGCCCGACGCGAGCCCCAGACGGAACCGCGCGCCCAAAGCAGAATGGGCCTGGAGTTGAGAGTACACGGAAGGGGGAATGCACCGGACTGGCGCCGACGCATGCTGCCTCCGACGCAGCACGAGACAAGCCTGCCACCGACGCGGCCGCCGTCGCCTTTCAACCACGCCTATCCCCATTCTGGGCTCGAAAACCGCACGCAAATGCGGTGCGGCTGATGTCGCCCTTCATGCAGCCGCCTTTCGACAAGCCTGCCTACCCCCCTGGTTGAATCATGTCAAAACGCGTTGCGCGTTATTTGACGAGATTGTGATCTTTTTTCGGAATCGATAGGGCATTCCGCCCCGATTGGGCCGCGCGACGGCATCCGTAACTGGCAGGAAAAAACGCGTCGTTTCGACGGAATGACTGGCAAAAAAAGCCCCGCAAGATGCGGGGCCAAAGTCCAGGGAGGAAACTCCGTCAGAGGAGCGAGAGCACGATACCTCAAACGACTCTTCAAGTGGTTGCAAATTTACCACACACAGCCGGAAATTTGACACTGTAAAAACAAAATCTAACACACAAATGGTAGGATCATAATCCTTGGAACGAAAAGCCCCAAGGCCGGCGACGCCAGTTCCCCAATCGGTAACTTCATGCCAGGACCACCACTGCCTTTCCGGCGTGCTGCGCCAATCCCTTCCAATGGTCACGCGTTCGAATAAAACCCGCGATATCCTCCGTGAGAAAACAAGCTTCAATGAGGAGTTGGGCCATGCGCGTGTCTGCAATCCTTCGGGCAATTAACCTCGCCGGGCTCGCCGCCGCGGCAGCTATAGCGGGCGCCTCGCTCCCCGCAAGCGCGGGGCGCGCCACCCTCAACATCGTGCTTGTGCTTGATGGGCTGCGGCCCGATGCCATCACGCCTGCGGAAACGCCGAACCTGTGGCGGCTGCGCCAGGAGGGTGTCGCCTTCACCAACAGCCATTCGGTGTTTCCGACCGTGACGCGAGTCAACGCGACTGCGATCGGCACCGGCACACTGCCGGGGCGCAACGGCGTCGTCGGCAATTCCCAATATGTCCGCGCGGTCGACCCCAATCATGCGTTCGTCAATGACGACCACAAAAAACTTCTGCGCCTCGACGAGGTAACCGGCGGCGGCATGGTGCTGGTCAAGACGCTGGGCGAAATCCTGCAGGAACGCGGCAAGCGCCTTGCGGCCGTCAGCTCCGGTTCCACCGGCTCGGCTCTCCTGACCAATGCGCGGGCGCCGCAGGGCGCCGGCGTGCTCATCAACGGTTACTGGGAGCCGGGCGTGCGCGTCGCTTTCCCGGATGCCGTCAACGATGCCGTGCGGCAGCGCTTCGGTGCGGCTCCGGCCAAGCCGGAAGCAGCGGAATCCCAGGACGCTGCCGTCACCTGGACGCAGACCGTGCTGCGCGATTACGTCTTGCCGCAGTTGAAGCCCGATGTGGTCATCAACTGGCTCACGGAGCCCGACCACATGCTCCACCTCAACGGGGCCGGCTCACCGCAGGTGCGCGCCAGCATCCGCAACGACGATGCCGAGATCGGCCTGCTGCTCAAGCAACTTGAGGCACTCGGCGTCGCCGCAACGACCAACATCATCGTGGTGTCGGACCACGGCTTCGGCCACAGCGCCTTCGGGGTCAACGTCACGGCCGAACTCATTAAAGCGGGGCTTAAAGCGGGCCCGGATTCCGATGACGTGGTGCTCGCGAGCAGCGGCCAGACCCAGCTCATCCATGTGAAGGACCGCGACCGCGCGCGCATTCATCGGATCGCCGACTTCCTCAAGGCCCAGGAATGGACCGGCGTATTATTTACCGCCGGCGCGCCCTCCTCCGGGGGAGAAACCCCAATCGAAGGCGTCGAGCCTGGCACATTCTCGACCCGGCTCATTCACCTCGACCACGCCGAGCGCGGTCCCGATATCGTCCTGACCTTTCCGTGGAGTTCGGCCAAGAACGCCTTTGGCGTGCCCGGCACCGATTACACCGACACCCGCGGCGCCACCGGCCCGCTCAAAGGCAACGCTGGCAATCATGGCAGCATGAGCCCCTGGACCGTACACAACACCTTCCTGGCCTGGGGCGTCGATTTCAAGCGCGGCGTCACCGTACACACGCCGGTCAGCAATGTGGATGTCACCCCGACGCTCATCGCGCTGATGGGGCTTGATCGCGACGCCAACCTGCCGCCTTTCGACGGCCGCGCCATCACGGAAGCGTTCGTCGACGGTCCGGACGAGGAGCAGGTCGCGGCCAGGACCACGACCTATTTCACCGCAACCCCCGATGGCGCGTTCCGGGCCGCGATCCAGGTGAGCGAGGTCGGGGCTGAGCGCTATCTCGACAAGAGCTGGCGCGTGAGGTGACGTGGTGATGTAGGGCGCAATAGCCGAAGGCGTATTGCGCCGCGGGTCGGCGGATTACGCGGAGTTTATCATCGGGCCGGCCAAAGGCCGGACCCGGTCGCTAATCCGCCCTACGCTCGAAACCGTGGCCGAAACCCCTTCTCCGTCGCCTCGATATGCCCGGCGAACGGCACGCCGACATGGCCCGGCAGCACCAGCGCGCCCGTCGACGCGGCAAGCTCAAGCACCATGCGGCGGCTCTGCCGCGCCTGTTCGGCATCGGAGTTCTTCGGGAAATTCCAGTGCGGGTAGTAGACCTGCAGCAGATGGTGGAAGACGTCGCCGATGAAGAGCGCGCGGTCACCCGCGTCTTCAAGCCGGAATACAACGTGGCCGGCCGAGTGCCCGGGCGCCGGGATAATGTCCAGATATTCGTCGAGCCGGTGCGGCCCAGTGACGAGGTCGGCGCGCCCGCCTTCGACGATCGGCAGCACGCAATCCCGGAAAGTGCCGAATTCCACCGGCTCGGCCTTGTCGGGATCGGCGTCGAGCTTGCGGTAGTACTCGAAATCCGGCTTGGAGATGACGTAGCGGGCGTTCGGAAATGTCGGCACCCAGGTGCCGTCGCGCAGCTTCGTGTTCCAGCCCACATGATCGTGGTGGAGGTGCGTGCACATCACGTAATCGATGTCCTGCGGCCGCGCGCCGGCGGCGGCGAGGCGGTCGAGATAGGGCGTGTTGAGCATGTGCCAGAACGGCCGCGTCGGCCGCGACCGGTTGTTGCCGCAGCAGCAGTCGATGAGAATCTTCTTCGACCCGATCTGCAACAGCCAGCTGTGCACGCTGAGCTTGATGAGGTCCTTGTCGGCGTCGTAGTGATGTGGCGCCATCCAGTGCGCGTGGGCGGCGGCGATCGCGGCGTCGTATTCGGGAAAAATGTCGCCCGGACGGTAGACCGGCAGGTAGGTTTCCTCGATGCGCGTGATGCTGACCTTGCCGACCGAAAATACCGACATGTGTTTCCTCGTATTCATCAGACGTCATTGCCGGGCTTGACCCGGCAATCCATCATACGAAGAAGATGGACCCGCGGGTCAAGCCCGCGGGTGACGGGCAGGAGAGCGCAATGGACCTCGGCATCAGGAATCGTCGCGCCATCGTGACCGGCGGCGGCAGCGGCATCGGATACGAAGCCGCGCGCCTGTTTCTCGAGGAGGGCGTGCGGGTCATGATCTGCGGCCGCAGCGAGGCAAAGCTCAATATGGCGCGCGACGCGCTCGCCAACGCGACCGGCGGCGAAATTCACGCGGTTCAAGCCGACATGGCGAAGGAGGCCGACATTGCGCGCCTCATCGATGCCGCGAAGGCGAGGCTTGGCGGCGTCGATATTCTGGTGAACAACGCCGGCACGATGTATTCGGGCCGCTTCGCGGCGCTGAAAGACGACTCCCTGAGACTTCAGCTCGACACCAAGCTGTTCGGCTTCATGCGGGCGATCCGGCTCGTCTATCCGCTCATGAAGGCACAGAAGTGGGGCCGCATCGTCAACATGATCGGCGGCGCCGGCAAGGAGCCGGACCCCTACATGTTCGGCAGCGGCATCACCAACAGCGCGCTGTTGAACCTGACCAAATCGCTGTCCACCGAATTCGGCGAGGACAACGTGCTGGTGAACGCCGTTTGCCCGGGGTGGGTCGACACCAACCTGTGGCGGATGAATGCGCAAGGCCTGCAGCAGGAGCTCGGCGTGCAGTCGGACGACGACGCCCGGCGGATTGCGGCGCGAAAGAATTCGCTTGGCCGCTTCGGCACCCCGGCCGAGCTTGCCAACGCCATCGTGTTCCTGTGCTCGGAACGGGCAAGCTACATCACCGGCGTCTCGCTCAATCTCGACGGCGGCCGGCTCAAGAGTTTGTGGTAGGCTGTATCACCGGGCAATCGCGCCCACCCTCCCCTGGAGGGGGAGGGTCGGACTGCCGAAGGCAGTCCGGGGTGGGGTGCCGGGCGACGCAGCACGCGCTGAAGCGCTGTCACCCCCTCCCGGCCCGCTAGCGCGGGCCGACCTCCCCCCTCCAGGGGGAGGTGACGTTGCGATTGCCCTGCTACACAAGGCAGGGAGCAGCAAGCATCGGGAGGGCCAGAATGCGTAACGTTTCGACTTGGTGCGCGGCATTAGCCTTGGCGGCCGCCCTGGCGGCGGGCCGCGCCGACGCGCAAACCTCGCCGGCACAAAGCTGGCCGACCAAATCGATCCGCATCGTCGTGCCCTATCCGCCCGGCGGGCTCTCCGACGTCTTCGCGCGCCTGATCGGGGACAAGCTCGCGCGCCGGCTCGGTCAGTCGATCGTGATCGACAACCGGCCCGGCGGCAACACCATCATCGGCACCCAGGCGACCGCCCAATCGGCGCCCGACGGCTACACGCTGCTTCTCACCAACGGGGCGCTCAGCATCAACCAGAGCCTCGTCGCCAACCTGCCCTACGATCTCGACAAGGACCTCGCGCCCGTGGTGTGGCTGGGCGAGAGCTACGGCGTGCTCGTCGTCAACGACAAGGTGCCGGCCAAGACCCTGCCGGAACTCGTCAAGCTCGCAAAAGAACGGCCTGGCAAGCTCGCGGTCGGGGTGCCGGGAGCCGGCACCAACTACCGCATCGCAGTCGAGCAGCTCAGGGACATCACGGGGGTTGACCTGACGCTGGTGCCCTACAAGGGCAGCGCGCCGGCCATCTCCGACGTCGTCGGCGGGCAGATCGACATCGAGGTCGACAGCATCGTTCCGCTCGCCCCGCAGATCCGGGATGGCAGGATCCGCGCGCTCGCGGTGCTCGCCGCCACCCGTACGCCGGACCTGCCCGACGTGCCGACCACCGCCGAGGTCGGCCTGCCCGACCTGGTGATCTACGGCTACAACGCGATCCTGGCGGCGTCCGCGACCCCGCGGCCGATCATCGACAAGATCAACGCCGCCGTGAACGAGGTGCTCGCCGATCCCGACACCATCGCGCGGGGCCGCACGCTCGGACTGCGCATCGGCGGCGGCCCGCCGGAGCAGCTGCGGCAAATTATGGACAAGGTGACGGAGATTTACGCCAAGGTTGTCAAATCGGCAAACATCAAGCCGGAGTGAGGCTGCGGCTCTCGGCATTGGACCCGCTCCCAGCCGATTCCCTCCCCTAGGCGTCATGGCCGGACTTGTTCCGGCTATCCACGTCTTCCTTCGCGCAAGCGCCGCAAGTTAGACGTGGATGGCCGCGCTTGTCGCGGCCATGACGATGTGGGCCGTTGCGGCGAAAATGATCCAGGATTGCCGCGGAAACTGGACGGCATTGATTTCGTTGGGAATTCCAAAATTAGTTCGTTTTGTCTAAACCCCTGTAGCTAAGTCGAAAATATTACATTGCGGTACATATTATTTGCACAAATCCCTCTGGATGCCCCCGCTTGAAGAGCGTGTGAAATAATCTGCCCTCATCCTGAGGAGCGCCGCTTCTTAGCGGCGCGTCTCGAAGGATGGCCACCTGCTCGGCCGTGCCTGTTGCCATCCTTCGAGACAGCCGCCCAAGAGGGCGGCCTCCTCAGGATGAGGGCTTTTAATTTCTTCACACGCACTTGAAGCGGGGCATGACACGCATTTTCGATTCACTTATTATCCGCAGTCTCCTAAGTCGGAAATATTACATTACTGTTGCATATTATTTTAGCTGATTCTCTCCATAACCACGCTTTCACCGCGAGTCGGCAATGCACAATTTCCCGGCTGTTGCCGCGAAACTACAGTCAACCAAGAGACATTCCGGTATAAAGGACCTTGGAGGTGGCGTTGCGATGATTATGCGTGTGGGAGGATTGAATGATGAAGTCCGTGCTGACGCATTCGGCGGACCGGCCGCCGGTGCGGCAAACCAACGCCACCAAGGGAGTTTGGGCATTCGGCATCGCGGCGCTCTTTGCGGTGGCTTCTCCCGCCGCATTCGCTGCTGATGTGCCGATAAGAGGGCCCGGCCCCGTACCGCCGTACATGACGCCGAATCCGTGCTATAATTGTAATTATTATTATAATTGGACCGGGTTTTATATCGGCGCCAATGTGGGAGCGGCCTGGGAGAGGTCCACACTGACCGATAATTTCTTCAATGTGAGCTTCAACAACGATCGTTCCGGTTTTATCGCCGGCGGTCAGATCGGCTATAATTGGCAACTCTCACCGCAATTTGTTGTCGGCGTCGAATGGATGTTCGATGGAACGGATCTCAAGTCGGACACGACGACGGTCGTCGGCGCTGCTGTCATTAGAACCAGCGCAAAGGTCGATTGGATCACCTCCCTTGCGGCACGCTTCGGCTGGGCCGCAAACAACTGGCTGTTCTACGGCAAGGCCGGCGGCGCCTGGGTGCACGACAGCACAACCCTGACGGCGACGATACCCGGCATCGGCACGTTTTCCGCCAGTGCTTCCGACAACCAAAGCGGGTGGCTCTTTGGCGTGGGCATTGAATACGGCTTCGCTGCCAACTGGACCGCAAGGCTCGAGTGGGACCATATCGGACTAGACGATGTGAACCACTCCGGCTTCTTTGCGCCCGATACCATCACCGTGTCGCGCCGGTTGGACCTGCTCACCGTCGGCTTGAACTACAGGTTCTGACGGCATTTTGAGACTGAGTATCGAAGCTCGAACGTCTTCCGATCAACGGAAAAGGCCGCGGCCAAGACGCCGCGGCCTTTTCTTGTTGTTCGCCAGGCTCGAATTCGCCCGGCAACGGCGCGGTCGTATAAATTTATCAGAGCGAAATCACTCTGGCGTGGGATCGCGCACCATCAAATTCGGCAGATGATGGACAGGGTAACTGACATTTACGCCACAGTCATCAGGGCGGCGAACATCAAGCCGAATTGAGTCAAAGCGCGGGCGTCCCTGCCCTGACCATGCCAACCCATTGCTCCGCAACGCAAATTACGCGCAGGCCACGCCTTCAGCGTCACCGAATTGCTGCCAAATTCTTCGTTCATCTGCAGGATGGACCAGAATTAGACACAATTACGCCTTCTCTCGGCTACGTTCGATTTCCTGATTGTGATAATCCAGCTACAGCAAAGTCGGCGATGTTACGTTATTGCTGTGTTAAGCAGCAGACTCGGGGTGCCGAGCTGGCCTGTTGTTCGGAATGGGAGGGGCGAATGAGGAAAGTACTCGGTCTGGTTGGGGCTACGCTGCTGTTTGCCGGCTCGGCATCCGCGGCCGACTTGCTCAAGGCGCCGGCGATGCCGTTGGGGCCGGTCTCCAGTTGGACCGGATGGTATATCGGCGCCACGGCGGGATACGGATGGTCGAACCAGGGCGTCGATAATCACGTGACATCGACCTTTTGCAATGCCGCCCTGATTGGTTGCATAGGCACTCCTGCGCTCAGCTCGGCCCTGGCGGCGGCTATCCCGTCGCATTTGAGCACCAACCCGAAGGGGTTCATCGGTGGCGGCGAGTTCGGCTATAATCACCAGCTCGGCCAATTTGTCTTGGGCTTCGAGGCCGATTTTTCCGGGGCCGACATTAAAGGCTCCGACACGCGGGCCTTCGCGGCAGTGCCAGCTGGTTTTCCCGGTAACGTGGTTGCCGCGGCAGCCGCCGCTGACCAAAAGCTAGATTTCTTTGCAACGTTGCGCGGTCGGCTTGGCTTCCTGGTGACGCCGTCGTTGCTTGCTTATGGCACGGCCGGCTTCGCATTTGGCCATGTGTCCGCCTCCACTGCAGTGGCGGAAGCCGTCGGCGGCCCGTGCTTCTGCGGCCCGCCTGCGGCGGTCGCCGCCTCGTCATCGGCGACCCTGCCGGGGTGGACCGCTGGCGGCGGACTTGAATGGATGATCACGCCGCAATGGTCGCTGAAAGGCGAATACCTCTACTACGATCTCGGCACCATGAGCTACGCGTTGCCACAACTCACGCAGCTCAACGCCGCCGCCGTGCCCTTCTTCGGTGCAAACGTTGCTTCCAGCGCAGTCGTCAAGGGCAACATTGCTCGTGTCGGCGTGAACTTTCATTTCTGACCAGCAGGCCCGCGACAGGCAGTAGCGAAAACTGCCGCAGCACTGTCGGTTTTGATCTCGGCCCCGCGTACGTCGGGGCCTTTTTTCTTTTTGCATTGGAGGACTCGGCGTCGCACGCCTCCGTGTGTACCGACTGACCATCTCCATTCATAGGCCTCGCCGTAATCCGCTTGCTCTCAAGTCTTCGCTTGTCCGCGCGGCTGGCTAATATTAGCCACAATTCCGACTCTCTTGAGCCATGCTCGTTTTCGTGATCGTGGCAGACCGGCTACAGCCAAGTCGGGAATCTTACGTTACTGCTTATGTCATGCAGCAGACTCGGGGAGCTGCCGAGCTGGGCAACTACATGTCCACAGGGGATGGGAGATGGGTATGAAAAAAGTACTAGGTTTGGTTGGAGCTGCGTTGTTGTTCGCCGGCCCAGCGCTCGCGGCTGACTTGGGCAAGCCGGTCTACAAGGCGCCGGCTCCGGCACTGTTGCCAACGGGATGGGGTGGCTTCTATATCGGCATTCACGGCGGTTACGGCTGGGGCCATGTGACCACGGACGACATCTTCCCGTTCCCGTCCTCAAATTCGCCTAAAGGCGGCTTGTTCGGCGTTCAAGCCGGCTACAACTGGCAATTCGGCACCTTCGTAACAGGCCTCGAAGTTGACTCCTCCTGGGCCGACTTAAAGGATTCGAAAAGCAACACTTTCCTCTTTGAAGATGAAAGTGTCCTCACAACTACACTATCGTCAAAGGTCGACTATCTCGGCTCGTTCCGGGGGCGCGCTGGCGTTCTTCTGGCGCCGGATTGGCTGGTCTACGGGACCGCCGGCCTTGGGTGGGCGCATAATAAGCTGACCCTCTCGGTGAGTGACAACGTCGGGGACAGCCTTTCGGCCTCCGTCTCTAAAACCCATGTCGGTTGGGCGGCCGGTGGTGGCGTGGAATACAAACTTACGCCAAATCTCCTGCTGCGCGGCGAATATCTACATTACGGACTTGGCACGGAAGACTATGATGGGCTCAATGCCAAGCTCAGTATCGATGTCGTTCGCGGAGGCTTGAGCTACAAGTTCTGAGTGGCGCTTACAAAGCAGGCGTCCAAGCTTCACCTTCTTCATGTTGGCGGTCAGGGGCCCTGGGCATTTGCCCGGGGCCTTCTTCTTTGTGAAGAAGCGTAGGGTGCAATAAGCGCAGCGCATTGCGCCGGTCCGCGGTGCGAAGGCGCGAGCCTAATCGGCCGGTCCGCGGCGCAATGCGCTTCGCTTATTGCGCCCAACGGCGCTGCGGTTCGGGGCCCTTCGCTTTTCGGGACGCGGATCACGGCGCACGCTCACCCGCCCAACCCCTCCATATACCGCAGCACCTGCGTGTGATTCGCCCTCTCGTCCAGCGCCTGCGCCGCCGCCGCCCAAAGCTGCGCGCACAGGTCCGCCATCGGCGTCGCAATCCCGAGCGCGTGGGCCATGTCGTCGGCGGTGCGCACATCCTTGGCCATCAGGCGCAGCGGGAAGCCGTCGGCGAAAGTCTCCGAGATGATGAACTGCTTGAGCTTGCCCTCGGTGGTGTTGTTCTTGCCCGATGAGGCGTTGAGAATGTCGGCCATCAGCGCCGGGTCGAGCCCGAACTTGCGGCCGATCAGCAGGGCTTCGACCGTCGCGATCAGGCCGGCCGACGAGACGTAGTTGTTGAGCGCCTTCATGGCGTGGCCGGAGCCGAGCGCACCGGTGCGGAAGATCGAAGTCCCCATGGCGCCGAGCAGCGCGGCGATGCGCTCGACGATGGCATCGTCGCCGCCCACCATGATGGCGAGCGTGCCGTCGGCTGCTCGCCGGACGCCGCCCGACACCGGCGCATCGACCAACGCGTGTCCGGCCGCGATCAGCTCCTCGCCGAGCGCACGGGTGCCGATCGGATCGGACGAACTCATGTCGACCACGATGGCGGACGGCTTAAGGTGCTCCCGCAGCCCATTCACGGCCTCGCGCACGATCTTGCCGTTGGGCAACAGCGTCACCACCACGTCGGCGGAGGCCACCGCCGCCGCCACATCATTCGCGATTCGCCCGCCGGCGGCGGCGAAATTCTGCCGCGCCGTCTCCGACACATCGAAGCCCGTCACCGTAAAGCCCGCCTTGATCAGGCGCAGGCCCATGGGCACGCCCATATTGCCGAGGCCGATGACCGCGACGGCAGCCGGCGGAACGATGGCGGAATTGGCGGTCATAGGGGCGATCCTTTGCACCTTCCTAGTGAGTCTTCGCCTCAGACCGAGGAGGCGGGTTGTGCACCCTCCCCTGAAGGGGGAGGGTCGGACTGCCGAAGGCAGTCCGGGGTGGGGTGGCGGCGTCGCCGCCGGGACACCCATGCCGATTTTGCTGCACGGCCGTCACCCCCACCCGGCCCGCTGGCGCGGGCCGACCTCCCCCCTCCAGGGGGAGGTGAAAGATGCCCCGCGCTACCGCACCTTTGCCGCAAGCTCCAGCACCGCGGCCGCGGTTTCCTTCGGGGCTTCCTGCGGCACGTCGTGGCCGATGACCGGGATGAGCCGGTGCTGGTAAGGTCCGGTGAAGAAGCGCGCTTGCGAGGCCGAAGCGCGGGCGGTCGCGATGCCGTCGCCTTCGCCGTGCAGCACGATGGTCGGCACCGTGATGGGCGGCCGCTCGGAAAGCTGGCGCTCGAGGACGTCGTAGGCTGGGTCGCCCGGCGCATAACCGAAGCGGTGGCGGTAGGAGTGAATGACGACGTCGACGAAATCCGGGTTGTCGAACGACTCCGCCGTGCGGGCATAGGTTGAGTCGTCGAACTTCCAGTTCGGCGACCATAGCTGCCACAGGAGCTTGCACAATTCGCGCCGGTTGGCCTGCAGCCCGGCGCGGCCGCGTTCGGTGTGGAAATAATACTGATACCACAGCCGGTGCTCCTGCGGCGGCGGCGCCGGCATGACCGATCCGGCAATATCCTGGATGTTGTAGCCGTTGGCCGACACCAGGCCGCGCACGCGCTCCGGCCACAGGGCGGCGGCGACGCAGGCGGCGCGCCCGCCCCAGTCGAAACCGGCGAGCACGGCCGCGGGCAACGCCAGCGCGTCCATCAGCTCGATGAGGTCGCGGCCGATCGCGGCCTGCTGGCCGGAGCGCGGCGTGCCGGCTTCGAGAAAGCGCGTCTGCCCGTAGCCGCGCAGATAAGGCACGATCACCCGGTGTCCGGCCGCGACCAGCGGCGGCACCACCCCGTCGAAGGCGCGCGGATCGTAGGGAAAGCCGTGCATCAGCAGCACCGGAAAGCCGGCCTCGGGCCCGCTCTCCTCGTAGGCGATCTCCAATACGCTGGTGCGCGCACGTTTGAGCATTGCAGCCCCGGCTTGCTGAGAGAATGCGGCGGGCGCCGCGGCGGCGGCAGACATGAGGCCGATGAAGAGACGACGGTCGATCATAGCGGCTCCCCCGTGGTGGTCGCAAGGACGGAGGATATCACGCGAGTAGGGTAGGCAAAATCGCCTGCCACGGCGGAGCATACTTGCGCCGGCATCGACGGCGATTTTGCCCACGCGGTCACAGCTCTCGGTCCGACCGCGTGGGCAACGGCAAAGATGCCGTTGCCCACCCTACGGGGTCACACCGGCTTGATCAGCACGTGGCGCTTCTTGCCCGCCGACAGCTTGATCACGCCTTCGGGGCTCAGGTCTTTCGGCGTCAGCACCATCTTCTCGTCCGTGACGGTCACGTCATTGACCTTGAGCCCGCTCGCCTGGATCTGGCGGCGGGCCTCGCTGTTCGAGGCGACGAGGCCGGCCTTGTGAAAAGCCGTGAGCACGCCAAACCCGGCGTCAAGATCGCGGCGGGCGATCTCGATCGTCGGCAGCGTCTCCGCAAGGGCGCCTTCCTCGAAGGTCTTTCGCGCGGTGGCAGCAGCTTCCTCCGCGGCGGCGCGGCCGTGGAGGAGCGCGGTCGCTTCGGTCGCCAGCACCTTCTTGGCCTCGTTGATGTCCGCCCCGCCGAGCGCAGCGAGGCGCGCGATCTCGTCGAGCGGCAGCACGGTGAACAGCTTGAGGAAGCGCGCCACGTCGCCATCGTCGCTGTTGCGCCAGTATTGCCAGTAGTCGTACGGGCTCACGAAGTCGGCGCTGAGCCACACGGCGCCGGCCGCAGTCTTGCCCATCTTCGCCCCCGAGGCGGTGGTGATGAGTGGCGAGGTAAGCGCGAACAGCTGAGCGTTGGCGATGCGGCGGCCGAGATCGATGCCGTTGACGATATTGCCCCACTGGTCGGAGCCGCCCATCTGCAGCACGCAGCCGTGCCGCCGGTAAAGTTCGACGAAATCGTAAGCCTGGAGCACCATGTAATTGAATTCCAGGAACGATAGCTCATGCTGCCGCTCGAGCCGCAGCTTGACGGAATCCTGAGCGAGCATGCGGTTAACGGAGAAATGGCGGCCGACATCGCGCAGGAAATCTACGTAGTTGAGGCCGTTGAGCCAGTCGGCATTGTTGGCCATCAAGGCTTTGCCGCTGCCGAAGGAGAGGAACTTGGCAAATATCGCGCGGATGCCGGCAAGGTTTTGCGCGATGTCCTCGTCGCCCAGCAGCCGCCGACTTTCGTCCTTGCCGGACGGGTCGCCGACCCGCGTAGTGCCGCCACCCATCAGGGCGATTGGCCGATGTCCGGTCTGCTGGAGCCAGTACAGCAGCATGATCTGGACGAGGCTGCCCACATGGAGCGAAGGGGCGGTGCAATCAAATCCGATATAGGCCGTGATTGGCCTTTCGCGCGCCAGGGAATCAAGCGCTTCTGACGGCTCCGATATCTGTTGGATGAAGCCGCGGCTCGACAGCACGTTGAGAAAATCGGACTTGAAGGTGGTCATCCGCGTTGCTCGTTGTCTTCGGCGCCGGAAATGTGATTCGATGTGATCGAAACCGCTCTACGTTGCGCACCGTCATCCACTTCTCGATTCCGGCCGCGTGGTTTATCAGGTCCGGGAGGAGAATCAAACCGGACAGCCGCGAGTCGCAAAGCGCACGGACCGGAATCGCGCCGTAAGCGTTGGTTTGTTTCTTCACATACTCCTTTGCCGGCCATGACCATGACACTGTAAGATCAGTTTGAAACCTGTGCATGCTGCATTTTGCCTACGGCTCCAACATGAGCGCCGCACTGATGCGGCGCCGCTGCCCAGGCGCGCGGCTTGAAGGCCGCGCCTGTCTACCGGGCTACCGTTTCGTCATCATGCGGTCCGGCTATGCGTCGGTGGTGCCGGCGCCTGGCTCAAGCGTGCACGGGTTGCTGTGGCGCGTGACGCCGCGCGATGTGGCGGCGCTCAATGTCTATGAGAACCTGGACGGCGGGCTCTACCGGGCCGTTACGATGGCGGTGGTGTCGCACCGCCGCCGTCGCGCCGCGTTGGTTTATATTGGGTGTGACGGCGCGCCTGGCCGGCCGCGGCCCGGCTACCTGGATATCGTCACGCAGGCGGCGCGGGATGCCGGGTTTCCGCCACGCTACCTGGGGGGCCTGACGCGTTGGGCGTCGGCGCAGAACAACACGCCCAGAACAACTCGCCGGAGCGATTCTTCATGGCGATCGGACCTCACGACATCAAGCGGTTGACGATCCGGGGCGTCGTCCAAAAAATAGGTTTTCGCGTATGGACCGAACGGAAGGCCTTGCGGCTCGGCCTCGACGGTTGGGTCCGCAACCGCCTCGACGGCTCCGTTGAGGTTTTGGTTGCCGGTCCGCCCCCCGCAGTAGCGGAACTGATCGAACAATGCCGAAACGGGCCGCCGCTCGCCCGCGTGGACTCGATCGCCATCGAGGAGGCGTCCGAACTCGATCTTGGCCGTCGCCGCCCCGGGGAGGCGTTCTCGCTATTGCCGACGTCGTAGGGTGCAATAAGCCACCGGGTCCGGCCTTTGGCCGGCCCGATGATAAACTCCGCGCATTGCGCCGCCGGTCGGCGGATTGCGCTGCGCTTAATCCGCCCTACGGCGCTACGGCGCCCTCCGCCCGCACCGGCCCGAACACCTCCACGAATGCGCGCCGCAATGCCATGTCCACCTCCGCCATGCTCACCGCATGACCGAGGTCGAGAAAGCTCGTCACCCCTAAGTGCGGCTCGCCGACGCCGCACGGCACGATGCCGCCGAAATGGCCGAGGTCGGGATCGACATTGAGGCTGACGCCATGCAGGCTCACCCAGCGCTTCACCCTGATGCCGATGGCAGCGATCTTGTCCTCGCAGCCCTCGCCCTTGTCCCGCCGGCGCACCCAGACGCCGATCCGGTCCTCCCGGCGCTCGCCGCGGATGTTGAAGGCCGCGAGCGTGCGGATCAGCCATTCCTCCAGGTCGGCCACGAACCGGCGCACGTCGCCGCCGCGCCGCCTGAGGTCAAGCATCGCATAGGCGACGCGCTGGCCCGGCCCGTGATAGGTGAACTGGCCGCCGCGGCCGGCGGCAAACACGGGAAACCGCGGCTCGACAAGGTGCTCGGGCCGGGCGCTGGTCCCCGCCGTGTAGAGCGCAGGATGCTCGATAAGCCAGACCAACTCGTCGGCCTCGCCGGCCGCGATGGCGGCCGCCCGCGCCTCCATGACGGCAAGCGCCTTCTCATAGGCCACCGGCGCAGTTTCGATGCGCCAGGCCGCCGGCGCACCGGGGGCCGCGGCAGGCGCGTATGTCGCGATATCGTCGCGGGTTTTAGTCATCGGCTAACCATGTCGGTGAAGGCGTGACGTCGCGTCATGACTCCCGTATCAGTCGTTTGTGCAGCGGCCGGCGCCCCCGTAAATGTTGGCATCCGGTTGTCGCATGCAAGCATCACGGCGGCGACGGTCGCCGCCTCGTCCGGTCGCGCCGCTCTTGTACCAACATCCCCGATTTGTTACATGCTGCGCGTTGCCTTGACGCCCTTGCCCTTGTGGGGCTCGGCGTCCTTCCCGATGCGGTCGTGGCGGAACTGGTAGACGCGCTAGCTTGAGGTGCTAGTGGGGCAACTCGTGGAGGTTCGAGTCCTCTCGACCGCACCATCAAAAATCTAACCAGTGGAAATCATTTATCTTTTCGCGCTGCCTCCCGCACCTTTCGAGAAGGTGCGGGAATAGATCGTTCGTTTGGCGTTCTCTCAAGCTTCGCCATTGGTCGTTCGCCAACCGGGCTCTATCGGCCGCACGGATGTGCGAGGTCACCGACCGGCAGACCCCCGATAGCTGCCAACTTCCTGCGCGCCCAAGTCGGCAGAGTCGTGCCAAAACCCGATATTCTCCGCTATAGTGGCTCCGTGACTAGATCTAGTGCCGACTGATCGAGCGGTCGGGCGTTGCTAATTGCCAATCCAGCTATAGGCTTTAGAAGTCGCGCGAGTAATGGTACCCTCAACGTACTGAAGGGAGGTCTCTCTATGGCGCAGACGAAGAAAATTCCCGCGGAAGCGGTAGAACTGTACACGCGTTATATTCATGGCGACATCAGTCGTCGTGACTTTTTCATTGGGGTCGAACGCTTCGCCATCGCCGGTCTTACGGCCACGGCGATTGTCGACGCGTTGATGCCGAACTACGCCTTGGGGCAGCAGGTTCGCAAGGACGACGAGCGCATCAAGGCGAGCTATGAGACCGTGCCCTCACCGAATGGGAATGGGTACATCCGGGGCTATTTCGTCCGGCCGTTCAGCGCCGATTCACGCAGCGAGACGCCAGCGAAAGTGCCTGGAATTATCGTCGTCCATGAGAATCGTGGACTGAATCCGCACACGGAGGACGTTGCACGGCGCTTTGCCCTGGAGAATTTCATGGCATTTGCGCCAGACGCGCTTTCGTCAGTCGGCGGTTATCCGGGCGACGACTACAAGGGCGGCCAGCTATTTTCCAAGATCGACCCCGCCAAGAGGACCCAGGATTTCGTCGCCGCCGCACAGTGGTTGAAATCGCGTCCGGACAGCACAGGAAAAATCGGCGCAACCGGCTTTTGCTTTGGCGGCAGTCTGACCAATAACCTGGCCGTTCTGCTGGGCCCGGATCTGGCGGCGGCCGCCCCGTTCTACGGTGGCGCGCCCAAGCCGGAAGACGTGCCGAAAATCAAGGCGGCCATCCTCATCCACCACGGCGCCCTGGATAAGAACTTGTCGGAGGCCTATCCGGCGCAGGAAGCTGAGCTGAAGAAAAACAACATCCGGTACGAAGGCCACATTTATCCGAATTCGGTTCATGGGTTCTTCAATGACGCGACGCCGGAACGCTACAACAAGGCCACGGCGCAGCAGGCATGGACGCGTACCATTGAGTGGTTCAACCAGTATGTGCGCGGACAAGGGGTCTAGGCCATCCCGGATAATCCGATAGGGTCGGAGTGGTTCCGAAGCCGCACCTGCTGCGGTGATGGCATCGGGACCATCCCCCTTCGCCGGGCTCGGCTCTCTCTCTCTCTCTCTCTCTCTCTCTCTGACATGCGTCATCGGGAGCGTTTCCGGCAGGTGTGCGTGATCTAGATCATTTCGCTGCCCGTATTTCCGATTTCATACAGGATTGCGCTGAAGGGCTGCGAACTGACGGTGTTCAGATTTGAGATGGCTGATGGCGGCTTACCGCCGTCATGGCAACCAACAAACCAGACCAGACAATGCATCAGACAAAGACGGAGGGCGCAACCATGACGCCCCATAGGCGTTGCACCGCCGGAACGCCTGCCGCCGTGGATGGTGCCGGGCCGCCCCGGTCATGCGGATGTGGTGATGAGGTCGGTCGTGGTTGCGTTGGCGCTCGTCGTGTCGGGCTCGGCAGGTGGCCAGGTTCCGCAGAATCCGCAGGCCTGTGCGCTTCTGCGCGCTGATTTGGACGAGGCGTACAATCGTTTGATCACGTCGGGTGAGTCGCCGGCTGCGGCGATTGCTCATACTGAGCGGATGCTTGAGATGCGCCGCAAGACAGGCGACCCGTGCTACTGGCCGCCGGCTGCGCCGCCTTTGGGCGCACGCCGCTGATCGCAAGCTCGTACCCGCAGCTTGTCTGGTTGGCGCCGCAGGCTGCACCAGGCGCGCAGAACGCTCCCGACATGATCGCGCCGGCCGCGCCAGCCGCCCCTTCTCCCGATCAGCAGCATCTTGATAGGCTTGGAGCCGCCAGGGAGGCACGCCATGAAACTTCCACGCCGTCAATTTTTGCATCTGGCCGCGGGCGGCGCCGCGCTCCCGGCGTTGTCGCACTTCGCCTGGGCGCAGGCCTACCCAGCACGTCCTATTGCCATGATCGTGCCATTCCCGGCGGGTGGCGCTACGGATACCTTGGCGCGCCTCCTCGGCGAGCGGCTCCGGGCCAGTCTGGGCCAGCCCGTCATTATTGAAAACGTCGTCGGCGCGGCCGGTAGCATCGGCGTCGGCCGGGCCGTACGAGCGACCGGTGATGGCTACACCCTGAGTATCGGCACCTTGACCACGCATGCCCTGATCGGCGGTCTCTACACACTCCCGTTCGATCTGGTGATGGATTTCGAACCGATCACGCAAATCGCGAGCGAGCCGCTGCTGATCGTCGGCAAGAAGAGCCTGCCTGCGAACAGCCTGAGAGAATTGATCGCCTATCTGAGGGCGCATCCTGACACGGCATCCGTCGGCATCGCTGGTGTCGGCGCCGCCGGGCACCTCACTGGCATTTCGTTTCAACGGGAAACCGGAACCCGCTTTCAGTTTGTGCCCTATCGCGGCAACGGCCCAGCAACACAGGATTTGGTTGCGGGGCAAATCGACTTCATGATCGAACCGTCGTCCAATTTTCAGGCGTTGGTGCGCGCGGGAAGTATCAAGGCCTTCGCCGTGACACCGCAATTCCGACCGCGGATGAGGCCGGACTGCCGGGATTCTACTCGTCGCTCTGGTATGGGCTTTGGGCGCCCAAGGCCACGCCGAAGCCTGTCATCGACAAGCTCAATGCAGCGGTCACCGATGCCTTGGCTGATCCAGGGGTGCAAAAACGGCTGGCCGATCTGGGGCTCGAAATTCCCCCGCATGACCAGCAGACGCCCGAAGCTCTCGCCACACTGCAACGGGCCGAGATCGAGAAGTGGTGGCCGATAATCAAGGCGGCCAACATCAAGGGCGAGTGACGCGGTTCGGCCGCCGCTGGTCAGGGCCGGCCTGCTGAAGACAAGACGGTGCGGCAGGTTCACCCCAACAACCGGACCCAGGTGGCCCGGCGCAGCCGGGTCGGGCCAGTTGCGGACCCCGCCACTCTTCCGTGCACGAACCGCCATGCAGTTGCGCATCTGAGCTGACGGCGTCCACAGCGCCGCGCCATATCACCCGATCGGCCTATCTGGCATAGATGGTAGCGGCCCCTGGTGACGATCCAGGCGCGCGGTCGTTATGAGCAACCGCTGTGCACCAGCGCACTGCCGCCGCACCGGGGGCACGATTCGAACGTGCGCCGCACTCACGTGCGGACCTCCGCTTCAAAGGCGGGTCGGTTGGGCCTGCTCCCGCACCCCGGCATCTTATGGCGCCCCCTGCCGGCGACGATCCGGCTTTGCTCGGGTGAAAACCTAAGTCTCCTGACCAACGTAGAGGCAGGGGGCGGAATGGAGCGGGCCGCGGGCATTGATCCCGCCTCTCCGGTGTGGAAGACCGGGGCACATCCGTCTATACCAGATCCGCTTGGCGGAGAGCTGAGAGCACGATTCCCATGCCTTTCGGCACCAAGCGGTTAGCAACCGCCGCCAGCTTTGCCGAGCTTCAGCCACCCCGGAAATCGGTGTAGCTTTGCTTCGGAGCCGCCAAGGGCGTGCCGGAGTCCTGGCAATAATCGGCAGCGTTAGTGCCCACGGCGGGCAAGCGTTCCACCAATTTGCGAGAACGTTCGTTTCGGCACTCGCATCACGTGACCGAGCGGTCGTGCCATTCGTCGTGGGAGCTATCATGAAACGTCGTCAGTTTTTGGCGGTTGCTGGCGTAGGTCTCGCTACCGCGCTGTCTGCCATTTCGCGCTCCGGAAGGGCGCAGAGTTATCCGTCGCGTCCAATCCGTCTCGTAGTTCCGTTTCCGCCGGGCGGAGCATTCGACACGCTAGGCCGCCCATTGGGGGACAAGTTGAAATCGCTCCTTGGCACCATCGTCATCGAAAACATAGGCGGGAGCGGTAGTTCGTTGGGTGCGTCAGCCGTCGCACACGCCCCACCAGACGGCTATACGATTCTTCTCGGCGGCACGCTGCCACACGTCAACGAGGCACTGCTCAAGAGTCGGCCGCTCTATGATCCGGTCAAGGATTTGGCGCCCATTTCGATCGTTGCGGCGAACTTTCTCAGCATCGCAATTCATCCATCGGTGCCGGCCCAAACCCTGAAGCAGTTCGTCGATTACGCCAAGGCCAATCCCGGCAAGCTGTCCTATGGGCATGTCGGGATCGGCTCAACGAATCACTTGACCGGCGAGTTGTTCAAGTCACTTACCGGAACACCCGAGATCGTGCAGGTGCCGTATCGGGGCGCCGGGCCGGCGATTGCCGATTTGATAAGCGGGCACATTCCGATGGCCGTGGTAGCCGTGACCGGACAGGTGATTGAGCTTCACCGATCCGCCAAGATTCGGGTGCTCGCGATCACAGGTGCAAAGCGTCTCGCCGCCGCACCGGAACTCCCCACAGCAGTCGAAGCGGGACTCGCCGGCCTGACGGTGAGGGCCTCATTGGGGTTGCTCGCGCCGGGAGGCACGCCAAGGTCGATCATCGATCAGATTGCCCAAGCGACGAGAGCGGCCCTGGGTGATCAGACCTTTCAACAGACGTTGATCGAGTTGGGCTTCGAGCCCGATCTTAGCTCGAACCCTGAGACGTTCCGACGTTCCCTGGAAGATGACGTTGCTCTGTGGAGGCCGATTGTCAAAGCGCTCGATCTGAAGATTGATTAAATTGTTGGCGGTGCCGTTCGGCGCCGCGATGATGACTGATTTAAGATAATCGCGAACTGTATCCCGTCGCGATGCCCGATAACATTCAGCAGGGCCGCAACCGCCTCGCCCTAGAAACCGCAGGCTCTGGAAACTGAAAGTGGGATAGGGTGGTCGGTCGGCCCCGGATTTTGCGGCGCGGCTGCGTGAGAAACGCCTGTCGCGACCGCGCCGCTCAATGCGGATGCGTTCTTTGTGCTGGTGCGTCACACGGGGGCGAACTGACGTCTGCCTTACGGCGCGGGCGGGGTCCCTTGTTTCTTGAATACCGCGTCGATTGCGGCTTGGGCACATTTTTCGCCGTCGGCGCTCGAGACGCCCATCGAGCCGATCACCTCGCCGTCAACCACGATCGGCAAAGCTCCAGGTTGCGGAAAGTCGTGCATGAAAGTCGGTGCCAGATTTTGGCCGGTCCGCACGATCTTGTTCATTTCCGAGGTGGGCCGGCGCCAGCGGAGCGCCGATTTCGCCTTCAGTAGCGCGGTGTCGATGGAATTGGCGGCCGCTCCTTCCATGGCATGGGATTCGATCAGATTTCCCCCCCAATCCAATACCGACATCGCGAGCGTCACGTGATTGCGCTCAGCCCAAGCCGAGCAGGCGTCCACCATGGCACGAGCGCCGGCGCTGGAGATGACCTTCTGCTCACGGACCACCGCCTGAGCAGATGCTTGTGTGGCAAACGCGGTGGCGGCGATCACGGTGAGCGGGATCAGGTAGGATCTGGCGCGCATGGTTTCCTCCTCCTTGTTGGATAGTGCACCGTATCAGACTACGACGCCGGGCGACCAGGAGGCAAAATTAACGATCACGGGTGCCCCCGCGGCAAGGGTGGCTCTTCGGGTGAAGGACTGCTGTGTTGGTCGAACGATCGGCGCGTCCAGAGTACCTGTCAAGGCAAGGTTGCCCGAATGGCTCTCCGCTGATCGACATCTGGCAACACAATGTCGTAGATGTCAGCTCGGGATCACGGTCAGCCTTTGCGGCTAGGTCGGCAGCACTTCCGCATATACGTGAGGTTGAGGTAGACTAATCGTAGAACTGCCCACCGCGACGTGCGGACGTCCATTTTTTCAGCGGTAGCGATCACGCCCTCGGCAGGTATCAGAGTGATCAACGGCCGCTCTTTTTTTGGCCCGGCCCGCATTTGCTTCAGCCTTGCCTTGTCGGCATTTTGGTGGGATGTCAGGGAGGATGGCCATGCTCTACCGAAGCTCAATCGGTGCAATCCCGCTCTTAGCGGTCCTGCTTGTGGCGGTCGTCGACGCTCAGGCGTGGGACGATCGGAAGTATCCCGATTTGAAGGGACAATGGGTTCGCGCCGAGGGCGCCCGCGGCGTGGGTCGATTCGATCCGACCAAGCCTCCGGGCCGGTTACAAGAAGCCCCGCTGACCGCTGAATATCAGGCTATCTACGAGGCGAATCTTGCTGATCAGGCCCGCGGCGGACAGGGTATCGATCCGACCTATCGGTGCCTGTCGCCGGGCATGCCGCGAATCATGCACGCGTATTCGCCGATGGAAATCGTTGTGACGCCTGACACCACCCACATCTTGATCGAACACATCCACGACAGTCGTCGAATTCATACCGACGGGCGCGAATGGGCAGAGGACATGGATGCCAATCCAATGTTTGCCGGCTATTCGATCGGTAAATGGATCGATGAGGATGGCGACGGCCGATACGATGTGCTCATGGTCGAGACGCGCGGTCTCAAAAACCCCCGCACCTACGATGCCAGCGGCATTCCCTTCCATGAGGACGGCCGGACAATCATTAAGGAAAAGATTTATCTCGACAAAACCGACCCCAATCTTCTGCACGACGAAATCACCACGATCGACAATGCGCTGACGCGGCCCTGGACAGTCGTCAAGAACTACCGTCGCGTTGTGACGAACAAGCCAATCTGGTGGCGCGAGGATATTTGCGCCGAAAACAACGTTCACGTTGTCGTCGGAAAGGAAGACTATTTCCTGAGCGCCGACGGCTTCTTGATGCCGATCAAGAAGGATCAGCGGCCACCGGATTTGAGATACTTCAATCAACCGCAGAAATGACGGTCTGCGTTTCGGGCACCCGAACGATTGGCGATTGCGACGAAAGCAGCGACAGGGCAAATCCAGGGGACTGCCTTGACATCGGCCTCATGCCTGCCTTGCCGGGCCAGCTGATTTCACGCATCATAATCAGGTCGGCCGATCAATTGAAAAATCTCCGTCAAGGATGGAAACGGTTGGGAGGACGTCCATGAGACGCAGCATTGTCGCCGACTTGGCGATCTTCGCTCTCGCAATCCTGGTGGGGCCTAGTGCTATCGCGAACCTCGCCCAAGCGCAGACCGCCGCGAGGGCAGTCGCGACGAACGATCTCCAACGCTCGTTCGAGATGGGCGAAGTATGGGCGGGCGCGCTGCATGGCGGCCGCATGGTGCGGTTCAATCCCAAAGAGGACCGCTGGATCGAATATGTGCTGCCGGAGCCCTACTCGCATGACCGCAGGACCTGGATCGACAATTCCACCACGCCGATCACGGTCTGGTATGTCGATCACAACGGGTACATGGTCCGCGTGCAGCCTCGGCAATGAGCGCGGATTACGCTTTCGACAGGAGGCAATGCCATGATGAACCGGCGCCAAATTCTCCGTGCAGCCGTTGCGGGCGCTGCGATGGTGACCCGCATTCCGAACGCACAGGCCGCAACCTACGATCTGCTCATCAAGGGGGGACGCGTCATCGATCCCTCGGTCGGGCTTGACGGCGGCCGCGACGTGGCAATTGCCGGCGGCCGCATCGTGGCGATCGAGGCCGACATCATGGGCGATGCCGCCGGCACGATCGATGCACGCGGCAAGATCGTCACTCCAGGCCTGATCGATATCCACACTCACGCAGGCCGTGGCAAGGATTCGCCGGCGCTTACATTGCAGGATGGCGTGACGGGCTTTGTCGACGCCGGTTCGGGAGGACCCGACAACATCGACGAAATCGGTGCTGTTGTGCGTGGAGCGCCGCAAATCGGTCGGGCCCTGGTCAATGTCGCGACCCGCCTCGGCTTCACCGGCGGCGAGTTAATGGATATCAACCGAGCCAACGTCTCCTTGGTGCGCGGGGCGATCGCACGCAATCGCGATATCGTGGTCGGCGTTAAGGCGCGGCTCTCACGTGACGTCGCTGGCGCCAACGATCTTGAAGGCCTGCGTCGTGCCCAGGAGGCGGCCACATCGTTCAATCTGCCGGTGATGATCCACATCGGCCAGTCAGTTTCACCGATGCGCGCCATTCTCCCGCTGCTCAAGCGGGGCGATATCGTCACCCACATGTTCGCACCGCCGCCGAACGGCATCCTCGATGACCAGGGCCGCCTCATCCCTGACGTGGCTGCTGCGCGCCGCCGCGGCGTGATTTTTGACTTCGGAAATGGCAGCACCGGCCACTTCAACTGGGACATGGTGGAGCGCGCCACCAAGCAGGGCTTCTGGCCCGACACGCTTTCCACCGATTGGACCACCACGTCGCGCGCCACCGGGGTCGTCGACTTGCCCAATGTCATGTCGAAATTATTGATGGTCGGCATGCCGCTGGCCCAAGTGGTGGCGTGCGCAACCACCAACGCGGCCAAAGTATTCGATGCATTCAGCGACCGCGGCACGTTGAATATCGGAGCGCCGGCGGACGTTGCAATTATGGAGCTGCGGGAAGGAAGCTTCGAATTCCTGGACAATTATGAGGGCAGGCGCACCGGCCGCCAGCGATTGTTTCCGATTGCGACCGTGCTCAACGGCAAGCGTGTGCCGGCGCGGACATAGGTCGAATTGATCGAACCGCGAATGTCAGGCTTGGCATGGCGGTCATGTTTGCGACCTCGTGGTGCAGAATTGGCTTTTGAGGCGGTGTGCCGCGCGAGAAGTAAAGATCGCGCTAACGCTGAACATTGCGATGCGGAGCGAAAAGAAATGGACGGAAGCATGGCACGATCGCGGTTCACGTTTCTGAGTTCTCTCATCTTGGTGCTGTTTGTTGCCATGGTGGGGACGTTGCCAGTGCGAGGCCGCGAGGCCAAGGCGGCGCCATCCGTTACCGCGAAATCGGGCGAGTGGCGATATTTGAACGGTGATCCGATGAGCACGCGCTATTCGCCGCTCGACCAGATCGACAAAGATAACTTCAAGGATCTGAAGATCGCCTGGCGGTGGAAGCCGGCGATCGGACCCGCGCCACCGTCGCTGGGGGGAACCGCGCAGGGAAACGGGGACCCGAGGCTGGCAATTTATAAAAGTGAATCGACGCCCATCATGGCCAACGGCGTTTTATATACGGCCGCCGGCGGTCAACGGGTGGTGGCCGCCATCGACGCAGCGACCGGTCGGCAGTTATGGATGTGGATGGGGATGGACGAAGGCGGCCGCGATCGCAAAGCGCCCAGGAGAAATGCCGGGCGCGGCGTTGCGCATTGGACGGATGGTCAGGAGGAACGGATTTTCGTCGTCACGACCGGCTTCTATCTGGTGGCGTTGAATGCCGCGACGGGCGTACCGGTGACGACTTTCGGCAAAAACGGCGCCGTCGATCTGATGGAAGAGCTGCACGTCGACTTCGACCACGTTACGCGCATCGGCAACAGTTCGCCGCCCATGGTCTTCCACGATACGGTCATTGTCCCACCTGCCCTCGAAGAAGGCTTCACTCCCGATTCAATGAGAAATACGCCCGGCTACGTGATGGCCTTCGATGCGCGGACCGGCAGACAAAAGTGGGTGTTCCATACGGTTCCAAAGGCAGGAGAGTTTGGAGCGGATACTTGGGAAAGCGGGGCTAACGGATACACCGGCAACACCGGCGTCTGGGCGCCCATTTCCGTCGATCCCGAACTGGGTTATGCTTATCTGCCGGTGGAAACGCCGACCGATGATTATTATGGCGGTCATCGACTGGGCGGCAATCTGTTTGGCAACTCCGTTGTCTGCGTCGACGTCGAAACCGGCAAACGTATCTGGCATTATCAAATCACGCATCACGACATCTGGAACTACGATCTTCCGGCAGCTCCCGCCCTCGTGAACATGACGGTTGACGGCAGGCCGGTTAGAGCACTCGTACAGCTGACGAAGCAAGCGTA
>WNFC01000502.1_pt1 | contig 39068 bp, 31 predicted proteins | sample 5400541 | NCBI WGS metagenome assembly WNFC01 (sample SAMN13153342, study PRJNA577476) | soil metagenome | isolation source: 120 cm saprolite under Douglas fir tree site 2 hole 2 replicate 1 | place: USA:California | collected 2015-04-18 | reverse complement strand
CGGGTTCGACCTGCTGATGCGGCAGCGGCTGCGGGAGTGGGCGGACAAGAACGCCGACTTCTTCGCACGCAGCGCGGAGCCGCTGGACGAGGCGCTCGCCGTGGTGATGACCGGTGCGCTGATGCTGGCGGTGGCCGAGGTCTCGCTCGGCGAGGATGCCGCGCACGCGGAACGCCTGGCCGACGGAGTGCTGCAGGTCCTGTCCGGGATCGGCCGCCCGCCAACCGACTAACTGTGGATGTTCACTGATCTTTGATTTCAGGTCAGAACGGCGCGGCGGTGTCGCCTTGGTCGGCCTTGCGGTCGGCGACTGCCGCGGCGAGCCGGGCCCGGGCGCCTTCGAGCCACTCCTCGCAGATCGCGGCGAGCCGCTCGCCGCGTTCCCAGAGGTCGAGCGACTGCTCCAGGGTCAGCCCGCCTGCCTCAAGCCGCTTGACCACGTCGGTGAGCTCGTCACGGGCCTTCTCGTACGGAAGCCGGTCGGCCTGGTCGCTGCCCGGCCGGTCTGGCCCGGATGTGTTCCTCGCCCCGTTGGGCCTGGGCGCTGCACCGTGCTCAGCGGTCACGGCCTCAACCTAGCCGGCCAGCCCTACCGGGCGGCGCTGATGGGATGTGGCGCTGGAGGTGGCCGGGGCGTGACCGCCGGCTTCGGGTCCAGGGTGGCCTGGACGGCGGACGCCACCGTCCCGGCATAGAGCGGGGCACCGGACGGGCGGGGATGCACGCTGTCGTCCCACAGCAGGTCGGTGTGGTGCTCGATGGCCGAGTACCAGTTGGCCAGGACAACGTTGGCATCCGCGCGGGCGGCCGCGGCGAGCACCCGGTTGTCAGCTCCCTGCCATGGCCGGGGCACGAAGGTGTTGATGAGCACCAGCGTTCGGTGCGGGCCGATCATCGAGACCAGCTGGCGGACCTGCCCCGTGGTGACGGTGCCGTTGGTGCCGAGGCCGACCACCACCACCGGGCGGAGCGTGCCGCCGTCGGCCAGGCTCTGCACCAGCGCGAGACCTGCGCTCATCTGGCGGCTGACCTGGGCGTTGATGTATATGCCAGGGAGTCTGTCCTGCAGCTGCGACGCAGCCGAGAGCATGACGGAGTCGCCAATGGCGGTGACCATCGAGCCGGGAATCTTCCGCCGGGCAGCGGGGTGCACGCTGCGCCCGGGGCCTCCCCGGGCCGGCTGCCGGGTGCTCGCCCGGGTGGGCGTGGGTGCCGGGCTGCCCGCGGCGGCCCGCGGCGCCGCGACCGTCGCCCCGTGCTTGACCTGCGTGGCGGCGCTGACCTGCGCCCCGTGCGTGATCTGCTGCTGCAAGCCGTCTGAAGCCGGAGCGTTCAGCACCCCGTAACCGGCGGTGCAGGCAACACTGAGCGCCGCGACCACGAACACCGCGGGGAGCGCACGGGAGGGTGACTGCCGCGCGGCGGCGACCGACTCGGCTACGACCCGGTAGCGGGCGAGGACAGTCGCCCGGAAACCGTTATGGATAATGGGCTGTTCTATCCATCGCCAGGAGGCCGCGGCCAGCATGATCGCCACCGCCGTCTCAATCAGCCAGATTCCCACGCTGGCCGAGCCCTGCCCGGTGACCGCTGCCGCCAGCGCAATGACTGGCCAATGCCACAGGTAGATGCCATATGAGCGGACACCCACCCAGCGCAACGGTGCCCAGCTGAGCATCCTGCCGACCGACCCGGGGGTAGCGGCCGCCAGCACCAGGCCCCCCGCGGCCAGTGCCGCGATGAACAGCCCGGCCGGGTAGAGGACCGGGTCCGAACCGGAGAAGTGGCCCATCGCCCAGGCGAGCACGACGATCCCGGCCAGGCCCGCGACGTCAGCGCGCGCCGCGTCCTGGCGCCGCGCCGTCCGCAACTGCCGCAGCGGCCAGGCCAGGGCCAGCGCGGCGCCGATGAGTAGCGCGGACGCGTGGGTGTCCGTGCCGTAGTAGACCCGGGAGGGATCCTGGCCAGCCGCGTAGATGGCGGCCATGGCCACCGCTGATCCTCCCGCCGCCAGCCAGGCCATGCCCACCCGCAGTCGGCGGCTCCGGCAGGCCAGCAGCACCGTGATCAGGATCAGCGGCCACGCCAGGTAGAACTGCTCCTCGATGGCGAGCGACCACAGGTGCTGCAACGGAGGCGGCGGCCCGAAGCCAGCGAAGTACGACTGGTGCTGCGCCGCCTGCCACCAGTTGCTTGAGTACGTCACGGCCGCCAGCAGCGCCGCCCGGAGCGCACCGAGCTGGCCTGGCTCGATCACGGCCACGGCAGCTGTGACGGTAACCAGCACGACGGCCAGGGCGGGGAGCAGCCTGCGGGCCCTCCGGACCCAGAAGCCGCGCAAGTCAAGCCGCCCGCGGCGGTCCCATTGAGCAATGAGCAGATCGGTTATCAGGTATCCACTGAGGACAAAGAAGACATCAACCCCGAGAAACCCGCCAGGAAACGCCGCGAATTGCTCATGAAAAACCAAGACCGAGAGCACCGCAAGGGCCCGGACGCCATCCAGCCCCGGCGCCCGCGCCTGCGCGCGGCCGGACACACGCTGGCCCGTGCGCTTGTTCGTGTGCTTGTTCGCGTGCGCGGCGGCCTTACTAGGTCGTTCCGGCACGATCTGCGCTCGCACTCTGCTGGTCCCCCCCGGCTCACAGCAATGTTCTGTTCTTCGCCACTTAGGTGCGAGAAGAAACACGTGGCTTGTAATGGGGGAAGATATTTTTAAGCGCCCGGAGGAGTAGCTTGGGCCGACTCGGAGCGATCAGTCGCTTCTGTCACCACAGCGAGCTGGTCCTCCGCGAACCGGACGCTCAGCCTCTCGCCCTCCGCTACCTGTGTGGCCGTGCGCACAACCGTACCGTCCGCCCGCTGAACGATCGCGTAGCCACGGCGCAGTGTCGTCGCGGGCGAGAGAGACAGCAGCCGGTCCCGGGTGTGGGTCACGTCGTCATGGGCCCGGTCCAGCCGGGCGGACAGGCAGCGGTGTGCGCGTTCCGCCAGTGCGAGCACTTGCTCCTGACGGCGCTCGACCTCACGGAGCGGGGAGGCGAGCGCGGGCCTGGACCGCAGGCCGGCGAGCCACGACGACTCGCGGTCCAGCCGGCCGGCCAGGCACCTGCGGGCCCGGCCGCGCAACTGGGCGATGAGCGCCAGTTGTTCGGCAACGTCGGGGACAACCCGCCGGGCCGCGTCGGTGGGGGTGGACGCGCGGACGTCGGCGACGTAGTCGAGCAGTGGCGCATCCTGCTCGTGCCCGATGGCACTGACCACGGGAGTCCGGCAGGCCGCGACGGCGCGGACGAGCGATTCATCAGAGAACGGCAGCAGGTCCTCGATCGACCCGCCGCCGCGGGCAATGATGATCACCTCCACCGCCGGGTTCGCGTCGAGACGCTGCAGCGCGTCGATGACCTCCGCCACTGCGTACCCACCCTGGACCGCGACCTGCTCCACCCGGAACCGCACTGCGGGCCAGCGCCGGGCGGCGTTGCGGAGCACGTCCCGTTCCGCGGCCGAATCCCGTCCGCAGATCAGGCCGATCTCTCCGGGCAGGAAGGGCAGCGGGCGCTTGCGCTCGGCGCTGAAAAGACCCTCCGCCGCCAGGGCGCGCCGCAGCCGCTCCAGCCGGGCGAGCAGCTCACCGATGCCAACGGCGCGGATCTCGACCGCGGCCAGAGAAAATGATCCCTTGGCCGCGTTGAAGTCAGGCTTGGCCCAGACCAGGACCCGTGCCCCTTCAGCGGGCGGAGGGTCCGACACGTCGAGGACGGCGCGCGGGCAGATCACCCTGACCGACACCGCGGCGAGAGGGTCGCGGAGGGTGAGGAAAACGGTGCCGCCGCGCCTGGTGAGTTCGGCGATCTGTCCTTCGACCCAGATCCGCCCGAGACGCCCGACCCACTCACCGACCAGGCGCATGACGGTTCGGACGGGGACGGGAGAGTCGGCCGAGGTCTCAAGCGCCATGGTGACGGGTCATCGGCTGACGGTGGTGGATCGTCGTTCAGCTGCCTTCCTGCTCAAGCTTGGCCAGGCGGCGCTCGAACATGGTGATCACCGCAGGCCTGCCCTCGGTGACCTTCTCATATTCGAGCAGGATGCTGATCTGGGAGGGACTCAGGACCCGCAGCCGGGCCCGGAGCGAGGCGATGGTCAGCTCGTCATAGTTGGAGAGCGGCAGCGCGCCCGGTTCCGTTGCCTCCGGAGCGGCTGGGGCCTGCGGGGCCACCGGCGCCTGGTTGGCGGGGGGAGCATCTGAGCCTGGCGCGGTGATGTCCGGGGTCGGCGGGGCGCTCGCCGCGGGTTCGGCCGCCTCGTCATCCGGGGAGATCAGCCTGACGTTCCCCGTTTCGTCCAGCGATCGTCGGCGGGCGCCATCCGGCTCGGCCTGTGGCTCCGCTGGCGTGGTCTTGGCCTGTGGCTCCGCCTGCGTGGTCTTGGCCTGTGGCTCCGCCTGCGTGGTCTTGGCCTGTGGCTCCGCCTGCGTGGTCTCGGCCTGTGGCTCCGCTGGCGCGGTGGAGGGCGCCGCTGCGGGCGCGGTGGGGGGAGCCTCGCGGGGCGGAGCGGTGGCCGCAGTCGTGGTCGTGGCCGCGGTCGTGCCGGAGACCTGCTCGACCGCCCGGTTCCTGATTTTGTCGGCCACCAGCAGCACCTGGCCGATCCCTGCGAAGACGGCCCGCAGCGCCTGTGCCGGGACCTCTTTAATACGCTCGTTGACCTGCGGCAAAGGCATCTGCGATCATTCTCCCTCGGGTATATCCCTGGCGCCATGCGTGGCCGGGGGCCCCAACCGGGGCCCGGGAGCGTGTCCTTGCGGGGGTGCGCAGGCGCCTCTGGGCCATTGTCGTCTCCGGCCATGGTGCCGCAAAACCGGGCCGGGCGGCAGTCGTACCAGAGAGGACAGGTTACCGGTCCGGGGCCAGAGTGCGGTGCCAGAACCAGGCCCGGACCGGCTCAACTACGATGGGGACATGCCCGTGAAGATCCGACGTGTCCTGCTTGCCAAGCCGCGCGGCTACTGCGCGGGCGTTGACCGTGCCGTGCAGTCGGTCGAGATAGCGCTCGAACGCTATGGGGCGCCCGTGTACGTACGCAAGCAAATCGTGCACAACATCCACGTCGTGCAGGACTTGGAAGAGCGCGGGGCGATCTTCGTGGAGGAGGCCGATGAAGTGCCGGAAGGCGCGGTGGTCGTCTTCTCCGCACATGGCGTCGCGCCGCAGGTCCGCGAGGATGCCAAGCGCCGCAGCCTGCGGACCATCGATGCCACCTGCCCGCTCGTCACCAAGGTGCACAACGAAGCCAGGCGTTTCGCCGCCCACGACTACGACATCCTCCTTATCGGACATGAGGGTCATGAGGAAGTAGTCGGTACCACCGGGGAGGCGCCGTCCCGTATCCATCTGGTCGACGGTCCTGAGGGGGTCGCCGACCTCCAGGTCCGCGACCCGTCCCGGGTGGCCTGGCTGTCCCAGACGACGCTGTCCGTCGATGAGACCAATCAGACGGTGGCCGCGCTCCGTGAGCGATTTCCCCTGCTGGCCGACCCGCCGAGCGACGACATCTGCTACGCGACGCAGAACCGCCAGGCGGCCGTGAAGAAGATCGCCAGCGACTCGGACGTGGTCATCGTGGTTGGCTCGCGCAACTCGTCCAACTCGGTGCGCCTGGTCGAGGTGGCCCTGGACGCGGGCGCGGCCGCCGCCTATCTGGTTGACGACGCCATGGCCGTCGAGCCGAGCTGGCTGGATGGCGCGGACACGGTCGGTGTGACAAGCGGTGCCTCAGTCCCCGAGGACCTCGTCTCCGGTGTGCTGGACCGGCTCGCCGACTACGGGTTCGGCAGCGTCGAGGAGGTCGAGGCGGTCGAGGAACACCTCCAGTTCGCCCTCCCGCCGGAACTGCGCCGCGCGGCACCCCGCGAGCCCTAGACAGGACAAGCCTTAGGGCGTCTCTCCGGAGCCTGCGCGAGGACGAGCATTGCCGCTGGGGCGCGTGTTCCCGGCCGGCCGGGCCGGATCTGCCTGCAGATCCCCCCGCGCTTCCCGGCGCAACTCGCTGACGCACCGCGGCAGCCCGCGAAAGCACGCAATGATCAGGGATATGACGACGCCGGCCAACAGCCACGGCGCGACGTTCGCCAGCGTCAGGGTGGTCCCTTCGGCGATCGAGACGAGCGCGTTGCCTGTGGAGGTCAGCGCCTTGACGACGAGCAACGCGAAGAAGAAGAGAATGGGCGGGCTGACCACCACGGTCAGCAGGTCGCGGGGCTTGGTCCGCCCTGCGGCGGCCACACAGCCGAGCACGAAGGCCGCGCCCGCGAGCGGGCTCCAGTGCAGCCACGAGGCGAGCAGGATGCCGAGGAAAAAAACGACGAACATGCCCAGAATCGCGCCGCGTCCGGTGAGCAGCGCTCCCCAACGCTGATCGATGGACGCCTTGTGGTCCCTGTCGGTGCCCGGCTCCCGTACGCGGGGCTCGCTCGGCTCCTCGCCCTGAGGCTGTCCACCGAGCACGATCCGGCGCCGTGACCAGGTGCTTCCCGGGCTACCCGGTGGGCTGGTGTGGCCTCCCCCAGATCCGCGAGTGGGCCATGTTCCTTCCTGCCGTGGCTGGGACACGCTCTGCTTCTCCCTCCCTCCGATCCGGTCGGCGACACCCGCCGCCACGCTACCCGGACCCCTGGGCCGGACGTGCGAGCGGTCGTCCCGCGCGTCGTCGCTGTCGAGGTCTGCTGACCAGTCCGGGCCGGCTGCCCCAGGCGAACGATCGCCTCATCGCGCGGGTGCTTCAGCCCGCGAGTGGCTGCCCTCCCCCCCAACCGCAGAGCGGTTGATGACCAGGCCCAGGACCAAAAGCATGAGCCACAGGTACTCGGCGGCGGTGGGGGAGGCGAACGCGACCGGGACCGACACCAGAAATACGAGCGGGACCCGGAGAGTCCGCAACGTCACTACGCGCTGCCCCTCGGCTGACAGGCCAGGACCGACCATGCCGGGAACCCGTAGCACGTACAACCAGAACACGGCCTCGGCGAGGCCCGCGCCGCCGGCGCACACCGCGAAGAAGACGACCGCAGCGACCTGGCCAGAAGTGGCCCCGGCCGTCCTGGTTCCCGGGGTCGCCCGGGCGGCCCCGGCCGTCCTGGTTCCCAGGGTCGGTGTCGTTGCTGGCCATGGGCGGCAGGCGCCTGGCGAAGCTACCGCGCCGCTACGGCGTGGCTGGGCGCGGGCAGCTCATCGTGTTCCTGGCTGGCCCGGTCCGGGCCGGACCCGCCCGCCGGGCCGGGAGCTGATCCCGTGACGAGTTCCGGACCTGATTCGGCGGCGAGTTCAGGTGCGGACAGCGCCCGCGTGGTCTCCTCGACGAGCCCAGGTGCCTCCAGTTCGCCGTCCACCACGCCGAGCTGGTTCAGCCGCCGCGCGGTGACCAGGACCCTGCTTTCCAGCGAGCCGACGGCCTGGTTGTAGGTGGACACGGCGTTCGTAAGCGCCCGGCCGAGCCGGTCCACGTGCTTACCCATCCCCGCGATCCGGTCATAGAGTTCCCGGCCGAGTTCGAACACGGCACGGGCGTTCTCCGAGAGCGCCGCCTGCTGCCAGGCGTACTGCGCGGTGCGCAGCATCGTCACCAGCGTCGTGGGGGTGGCGATGTGTACCTTGCGCCCCATCGCGTACTCCAGCAGGCCCGGGTCATGCTCCAGGGCGGGGGCCAGAAATGCCTCACCGGGGATGAAGAGCACCACGAACTCCGGTGCTGGGCTGAGCGCCGTCCAGTACGACTTGGCGGCCAACTGGTCCACGTGCTCGCGCAGGTGCCGCGCGTGCGCGCCCAGGCGCGTGTTACGCATGGACTCATCGGCAGCCTCGGCGGCCTCCAGGTACGCGGCCAGCGAGACCTTCGAGTCCACCACGATGTTCTTGCCGCCGGCCAGTCGCACCACCATGTCCGGCCGCACGGCGCCGTCGTCGGTCGTGACGCCTACTTGCTCGTCGAAATCACACCGGGCGCTCATCCCGGCCAGCTCCACTACGCGGCGCAGCTGCATCTCGCCCCAGCGGCCGCGGGCCTCGGGACGCCGCAGCGCGGTCACCAGGGCCTGCGTCTGAGTGCGGAGCTGTTCTGAGCTCTGCCGGGCGATGGCGACCTGCTCGGTGAGTGCCGCGTGCGACGCCTGGCGCGCCGCGTCCGAGTCGCGAAGCTGGGCCTCCACCCGGGCGAGCGTCTCCTTCAGCGGACCGACCAGGTGTTCCACGGCGGCGCGCCGGGTCTCCAGTTCGCCGGCGGCCGTAGCGTTGGCGGCGCCCAGCCGGCCCTCCGCCATATCCATGAACCGGCGGGCACTCGCGTCGAGCGCCTGCACGGAGAGCGCCTGGAAGCGGTCGGCAAGCTGATCGCCGACGAGATCTGCCCGCTCCTCAGCGGCGCGGGCCCGCTCGTCAGCGGCGCGGGCCCGGCCGGTCAGCTCGGCGGCGGCGTCCGCCTGGCGGCCTCGCGCGTACAACAGGCCGATCACGGCGCCCAGGATGAGGCCGAGCACGAGCACTGCCAACAGCAAGATCGCGTTCATGTCTGCCATGGTCGCAGCCTCCGCTGACAGTTCGCGGGTGCCACGCGGGTGCGCCGACCCTGGGGTCACGAGAAGGTCGTCCCGATTTGTGGGCCCAAACTGCTGGCCCTCCAGCACCTGCAGTCCACACATCCCGGGGGCCGACCGGGAGCCCGGCCTGCGCTGAGCCCGCGGTCCTGAGCCCACGCCCGGGAGCATCGGCAGCGACGCCCTAGACTCGCCCGGGTGAGTCTCTCCATCGGCATCGTCGGCCTGCCCAACGTCGGCAAATCCACCCTTTTCAACGCGCTGACCAGGGCCGGGGCGCTGGCGTCCAACTACCCGTTCGCGACCATCGAGCCGAACGTGGGCGTGGTGGGCATCCCGGATCCGCGTCTCAAGGTTCTCGCTCGGCTCCATGACTCGGCCCGCATCGTGCCTGCCACCGCGCGGTTCGTGGACATCGCGGGCCTGGTCCGCGGCGCCGCCCAGGGCCAGGGCCTGGGCAACCAGTTCCTCGCCCACATCCGGGAGACCGACGCGATCTGCCAGGTTGTCCGGGTCTTCGCCGACCCGGACGTGAGCCACGTGGACGGCGACGTGTCACCCGAGCGCGACATCGACACCGTCGCGACCGAGCTCATCCTGGCCGACCTTCAGACGCTGGAGAAGGCCGTCCCGAGACTCGCCAAAGAAGCAAAATTCGCAAAGAATCCCGAACGAACCCGCGCAGCCGATGCCGCAGTAGCCGCGCAGACGTTGCTCGATAGCGGGACCACCCTGTCCGCGGGTGCGGCGTCAGCCGGAATCGACGTAGCCGATCTGCGTGAACTGCACCTGCTGACGGCCAAGCCGTTCCTGTATGTGTTCAACGTGGACGACGCAGGCCTGGGTGACGAGGACCTGCGGGCGCGGCTGGCGGCGCTGGTGGCGCCCGCAGAGGCGATCATCCTCGACGTGAAGACCGAGGCTGAGCTGGCCGAACTCCCCGAAGAGGAGGTTGCCGAGATGGCGGCGGGCCTCGGTATGGGCGAACCCGGGCTCACCCGGCTCGCTCAGGCCGGGTTCCGCGCGCTGGGGCTGACCACGTTCCTCACGGCCGGCCCGAAGGAGACGCGGGCCTGGACGATCCCGGTCGGCGCCACCGCGCCCGAGGCGGCCGGCGTGATCCATACCGATTTCCAGCGCGGCTTCATCAAGGCCGAGGTGGTGGCGTACTCCGATCTCGTCGCGGCCGGGTCACTGGCCGCCGCCCGCGCGGCGGGCAAGGTCCGCATCGAGGGCAAGGACTATGTGATGCACGACGGCGACGTCGTCGAGTTCCGCTTCAACGTTTAGGGCGTGTCTCGTAGATCCCGGCGGACGCGCAGCAGGCTGAAGATCTGCTAGACACGCCCTGGGGCACGCGCCGAGGCCGGAAGACGGCTCTGGCCGAGCCCAATCCCCCGGCAGGGCAGGATGGAGGAGTGAGCGACCGTCCTGTGTTCGTGATTACGGGGATCATGGCCGCTGGCAAGTCCGCGGTGGCTGAGCGGCTCGCCTGCCGGTTCGATCGCGGCGTCCACGTCCGGGGGGATGCGTACCGCCGCATGATCCGGTCCGGGCAGGTCGCGGCGGACCCGGAAGGCGGTAGCGAAGCCCAGCGGCAACTGTGGCTGCGTTACCGGCTCGCCGCGCACGCGGCCGATAGCTTCCAGCAGGAGGATTTCTCGGTGGTGGTCCAGGACGTCATCCTGGGTGGATTCGTGCCCCGCTTCCTGGCGCTGATCAGGGCCCGGCCACTGCACCTGGTGGTGCTAGCCCCCTCACCTGAGGTCGTCGCGGAGCGCGAGGCGGGCCGGGGCAAGAACGGTTACGGCACCTGGACGCCCCATACGCTCGATCTGGTGCTGCGCCAGGAAACTCCCAGGATCGGGCTCTGGCTGGACACCTCGGCCATGACGGTCGAGGAGACCGTGGCGGCCATCCTGGCCCGCGGCAACGAGACGTCCCTGGCCTGATTGGCGGCACCGGGCGCGGTGCCGATCGGGACACGCGGTTTCGGGGACCGCAGGAATCGGCGACTACTGTTACAGTCAAACGCGCCCCACCGGCACAGTCAAAACGCGCCCCGCCGGTACAGTCAAACGCGCCCCACCAGTAACGGCCAGGGCCGTAGGACTCGGGCAATGTCCTATCTTGTGCGCGCTATGGCACTGATCGTCGCGGCACGTAGCGGCGCGGCGTTGTGCGGCAATCACCGCAGGTCAGAGACTATATTATGGCCAATCGCGGTCGCCAACCGCAGCTCGCTCACTGGTTGGTCTACCAGGGTGCTACCGCCGTTACCTGCAGAAGGGACTCCCAGGCCGGCGCGTTATGACGCAGAATAGTCCGCAAGACGGACATGGAGAGCACCGCAACTCATCGCTGCGCGTGCGCAGGAGCGGGCGGAGGTGCGATGGTTCGCAGGTCAACCGTTGATCGCAGTCCGCAGTCGGCCGTGCACGGTGCGGGCTACGAGGCGGAGGCCGAGCACCTGGAGACAGGCGTGGCCGCCCGTGGTCATCCGTCGCGTGGCTGGGGCGGGGCCGGGGGGCGCTGGCTCGTCTGGACCTTCCGTGCCGTCCTCTGGGCGGTGCTGCTCATCATCGTGTACCGGGGTGTGACCGCGATTGTCACCGGCGAGACGCAGCGGTCGGCGGCCACGGGGGCCGGCGTGTCTACGAGCCCGGCCAGCAGATTCCCTGTTACGCTCGCGAATGCCTATGCTCTGCAGTTCGGCGAGGTGTATCTGAATTTCAGCCCGAACACCGCTGGGCAGCGGGCGGCCCAACTCGCCGGCTTCCTGCCCACTGGCGCCGATTCCCAGCTGGGCTGGAATGGGACGGGATCACTACAACTGCAGTCCGAACAGGTCGCCGGCACCGACGTGCGGGACGCCTCGCACGCGGTGGTGACCCTTCTCGCGAAGGTCAACGGTCAGCTGATGGAACTCGGCGTCCCGATCTATGCCACGGCCGCCGGGCTTGTCGTCTCCGGTGAGCCCGCGTGGCTCCCGGCGCCATCGCGAATTCCGGTTCCGTCGCCGACCGCCGTCGGCACCGACTCGGCCACCCAGACTGTCTTGACGAACCAGCTTCCGTCGTTCTTCGAGGCGTACGCCAGCGGAAACCAGGTCACGCTCGGCAGATTCCTCGCCCCCGGCGCGGCAGTGAGCGGCCTGGGCGGGGCAGTGGCGTTCAAGTCCATCACCAACATCAGCGTGCCGACCGGGGGAGCGATCCGGCACATCATCGCGACCGTGCTCTGGAATGTCCCGGCACCAGGTGGCGCGACGAAAAAGGGCGGCGGGGCCCCCGGGGGGCTCGAGATGAGCTACGCGCTGACCATGATGCAGCGCGGCGGAACATGGTATGTCAGGGACATTAGTGCCGCAACACCCTCACCGGGGCCGCCATGACAGAACTCCGATGGCCGCATGAGCCCTCTCAGGCCAGGCGTAATTCCCCATAACCCGGAGTAGATCGATGTCGTTCCAATCGCTCATCATCGCAGCCCCAGCGGCGCTCAGCACAACGGGCCTCGTGACCTATCTGCAGGGGCTTTTCGGGCCGTTGTTCCTCGGGATCGTCGGGATCGTAGCCCTGTTCTTCTTGTTCACGCGCGAAATCATCCGATTTGTGCAATTCGTCGTACTCGCGGTCGCGATCGCTGTGATCTTCTACACCCCGAGCATTGTTCAGACGCTCGCCCAGGGCATCGCGAACGCACTCGGCGTCCACTGAATCTCCGTCCCGGCCTGAAGGAGGAGAGCACCAAGTGGATCTGCCCACCTACACCAGCATCTGGCGGATCGAGAAGCGGCTCTACAAGCTGTACGATTTCCGGCTGCCGATGCCGGTGCCGGTCGGCCAGATCGCTGTGTTCGCGGCTATCACCGTGCCCTATGTGGTGCTGCTCACCATCCTCGGGCTCCCCTTCAACCACACGTTGTTCTGGCTGTATGTGCTGCCACCAGGCGTGCTCACCTGGCTCGCCACCCGGCCTGTGCTGGAGAGCAAGCGGCTCCCCGAACTGATCATTTCGCAGGTGCGTTACCTGGGAGAACCTGCCACGTGGTGCCGCATGACGGCGCTGACGGAGAAAGACGACGTCGTCGTGGTGGGCAGGATCTGGCGTCAGGCCCAGGCATCCGGGCGGCCGGAAGACGACCGCCAGGCCCAGGCAGATCGCCGCAAGGCGAAAGGCCGCCGGACCACCGACCGGCAATCCGCACGCTCCGGGCGCGAGCGCGTGGCGCCGCCGACGCCGGTGCGGGTCCCGCAGCCCGCGGCCGCGCCCGACGTGGCGCCGACGCCCCGCCGGGCCGCTGCGGGCGTGCGGGCCCGCGCCCGGTCACAGGCCGAATTCAGGGCCCGGCCCGGGCTCATCGAAGTCTCACATGACGGCCGGGAGGAGTACCCAACCGCGGCTCATGGCCTGCCGTATGAGCCCACAGCCGCACCTGAGCCGGCGATCCGGCCCGCAGCGGCCGTATGGGAGCACGCGGCGAATCGGGAGACTCCGGGCGTCGTGGCCGCAGCCCGGCCCGGGCTGGCCCCGCAGCCCGGGTCGGCCCGGCAGGCCGGGCCGCCTCAGCAGGCCGGGTCGGCCCCCCGGCCTGGGTCGGCTCAGCAGGCCGGGTCGGCTCAGCAGGCCGGGCCGGCTCAGCAGGCCGGGCCGGCTCAGCAGGCCGGAGCAGCCGAACTGGGCCGGGCCGCCGCCCAGGCCGGCCCGGCTGTGGTTGGTCCGTCAGCCGCCCTTCCGCCGCCCCCCCGGGCGTCCAGCGCTACCCCGGCGGCTACCTACCCGCCCGGCCCCTCGTCGGCCGGTCCTCGGCCGCTCTCTCACCCGCTCCCCGGCATCGCTCCACCGCAGGCGAGCGCGGCGCCCCCGGTCAACGCTCCGCCGGTCACCCCGCCCTCCGTCAACGTGCCCTCAACGGCACCGCCGGCGAGCGCGGCGCCGCCGGTCGCCGCTGCGCCGAGCGCGCCGCCGGTCACCCCGCCGGCCGTCGGCGTGCCGTCCGTGGCGCCTGCGGCCAGCGCCCTGCCGGTCGCCGCTGCGCCGAGCGCGCCGCCGGTCACCCCGCCGGCCGTCGGCGTGCCGTCCGTGGCGCCTGCGGCCAGCGCCCCGCCGGTCACGGCTGCGCCGAGCGCGCCGCCGGTCACCCCGCCGGCCGTCGGCGTGCCGTCCGTGGCGCCTGCGGCCAGCGCCCCGCCGGTCACGGCTGCGCCGAGCGCGCCGCCGGTCGTCGGCGTGCCGTCCGCGGCGCCTGCGGCCAGCGCCCCGCCGGTCACGGCTGCGCCGAGCGCGCCGGCCGCCGTGCCCGAGGCACCTTCCCGTGACCCCGTCGTGGTCCTCACCGGCGGCGCTGGCGGCAGGCCGCCACGGGCGGTCGAGCGCGTGCTCGGCGGGCCGGGCGATCACCGGGGCGGAAGCTGGCGCGAACACGTCAGGGTCGTCCCGGGCGGCCACGGCCCAGGACGGCCGGATTTGGCCAAACGCGACCGGGAGCGGGTGCTGCTGCCCATCGGGGGACCCCGCGTGATCGTCGTCCTCGGCTGCACTGTCGGCGCCGGACAGACGGTGACCACGCTGATGATCGCCGACCTGCTGGCCAGCCTGCGCGGTGAGAACGTCGCGGCACTGGACCTGAACCCGGGCCGGCCCTCGCTCATGGACCTGGCCCAGGCGACGCCGGCCGCGACCGTGCCCGCGCTGCTCGCCGGATCTGCACCAGTGAGTGCGGGCGCCCGCGGCCGGGGACGCCTGGATGTGATTACCCATGGCGCCCTCGCGGACAGCCAGGGCCTCGGCGACGCCGAGTACCGCAGGCTATTCGACATCCTTGAGGAACGGTATGCGCTCACCCTGGCGGATCCCGGGGCGTCGGCCGTGGCGCGGGTACTCGCCTCCGCCGACCAGCTCGTGCTCGTCGCCCCGGCCAGCCCGGACGCGGCCCGGGCGGTCGCGATGACCCAGGACTGGCTGGAGGCGCACGGCTACGGCCAGCTGTCAGCGGGTTCGATCACCGTGATCAACGGGGTGAGCAAACGCAGCATGACCCACGTCGAGCAGGCCGAAGTGGTGGTCCGGGGCCGCTGCCGGGCCATAGTGCGAGTGCCTTGGGATGATCATCTTGGCGCGCCGGAAGCAGAACAGGGCATCCGCGACTGCCGTCCCGTCGCCGACCCCCGCGCCCGCCCGGTGGCCGGACCGCATACCCGGCTGGGCCAGCTGCGTGCGCCGGTGCGCGGCGCCTACACGGCGCTCACCGGCGTCCTGGTGGACACCCTCGCAGCCGACCGTGAGCTGCGCAGGAGGGCGTCGCGGTGAGCGCACGGACCAGGGGACGCAGCCGGCTCACTGTCCGCTACTTCGACGACCGGGTCCTGCTCACCGAGACGCACGCGTGGGCCTACTACCGGCTGCCAACCGAGTCGTACGAGTTCATCACCCCCCAGGAGCGGGAGACACTCGCCACCAACATCACTGTGGCGCTCGCCGCCATCAGGATGCCCGACGCCGAGGTGCACCTGCGCATCGCGCACCGGTCCTACCCAGCGGCGGAGTGGGCCGCCGGGCTCGATGCCACCTCGGACGACGGCCCGGGCTGGCGGGACTACCTGGACGAGATGTACCGGCATGTGTGGGCGAAGGACTTCTGGACCAAAGAGGTCTACCTGGGCGTGCGGCTGGGCCAGCGAGGCATGCGCGCCCAGCTCTCCGGCGGGGTCTTCGCCCAGTTCATCAACGCCTATCGGGCGGGCGAGCAGGTGATGGGCCTCGACGACGAGGCGGTGCCGGCCAGCGAGATCGCCCGCTGGACGGATCAGGCCGAGCGGCTCGGCCGCGCCCTGTCCGCCAGCGCGCTCGCCGCGCGGCACGCTGGCTCGGACGAGATCGCGTGGCTGTTCCGGCACACCCTGATGGGCACCGTGGGTGATCCGCGCCCGTCGGCGGTACGCCGCCGCACCTGGGGCGCGGGGGAGATCGAGGCCCTCCTGGAAGGGCAGGTGCACAACGGGCGGACGCTGCTGCGCCTGGAACATCCCGAGGGGGAGTCTTTCGCGGCGTACCTGTCCTTCTCCCGCTTCCCCGATGTCATGGCCTTCCCGGACGGCGAGCCCTGGCTGCACTACGCGGATTCGCTTCCGTTCCCCGTGGAGGTCAGCTCGCGGATGAAGCTGATCCCCCCAGCGAAGGCGAGCAAGGACGTGGGGCGCAAGCTCGCGCACGCCAGGGACATGGATGCGCACATCAGGGAGGCGGGGGCCGATGCGCCCCTCGCGCTGGCCGAGCAACTCGTGGCCGCCCGCATGCTGGAGCACGGCATCACCAAGGAGCGCCTGCCGTTCGTCTACGGCTGGCACCGGCTGATCGTGACCGGGCCGACCAGGGAGTTGTGCGAGCGCCGGGTCGAGGCGGTCGGGGAGCACTACCGGGACATGGGCATCGACGTGGTCAACTCCACCGGTGACCAGTTCTCGCTGCTCTGCGAGTCGTTGCCGGGCGACCGGGTCCGGCTGGGTTCCTACGTGCAGCGCCAGCCGTTGTACACGATCGCCGGTGGCGTGCCGACGGCCACCGTGGGCCTGGGGGACAGGATCAGCCAGGGCGCCGGCTGGGTGGGTCCTTACATCGGCGAGACCCTGGGCCGGGCCAGGTCCGTCGTTCATTTCGACCCGCTGCAGGCCGCCGCGCTCAACCGGCCGACCGCGATCGCCATCACCGGCGAGCCCGGCGGCGGCAAGACCACCCTCGCGCTCCTGCTCATCATGCAACTCGCGTTGCGCGGCGTGACCGTGGCCGTGATCGACCCCAAGGGGGACGCGGAACCACTGGTCGAACTGCTGAAGGAGCGTGGCCGCAGGGCCCGCGTGCTACCCCTGGGCGCCGCTGCGCCCGGCCTGCTCGACCCGTTCTCCTTCGGTGATGACCTGGCGCAGAAGCGGACGATGGCCACCGAGACGCTCCGCCTGCTGCTGCCCAGGATGAGCGAGGAGCGGGAAAGCGCGATGATCCAGGCGGTGGCCAGCGTCGCCGGCCGGGAGCGGCCCAGCCTCGGCAAGGTCGTCAGGCACCTGGAGGAATCGGCCGACCCGGCATCCAAGAACCTCGGGGCCGTGTTGCGCTCGATGTCGGAGATGCGGCTCGCCCGGCTCTGCTTCGCGCCGTCCGGCGGCCAGCAGATCGACGCGGCCGGCTGGACAACCGTGTTCACCCTGGCCGGTCTCACCCTGCCTGACGTGGCGATCAGCCGGGATGACTTCTCATATGAGCAGCGCCTGTCCGTAGCCCTGCTGTATCTGGTATCCCAGTTCGCACGCAGGCTGCTCAACGGGATGGACCGCCGCCTGCCGAAGGCAATCTTCCTCGACGAGGCGTGGGCGATCACCTCCACCCCCGAGGGCGCGAAGCTCGTTCCGGAAGTGTCCCGGATGGGCCGGTCCCGGAACACAGCCCTCATCCTGGTCTCGCAGAACGCCGGCGACCTGCTGAGCGAGCAGGTCACCAACTGCATCTCGGGCGTGTTCGCGTTCCGCTCGTCGGAGCGCGTCGAGGTGGCGAACGTAATGGCGCTGCTCGGCGTGGAGGCCTCCGACGAGCACAAGGCGGTGCTGCGCGGGCTCGGCAACGGCGAGTGCATCTTCCGCGACCTGGACGGCCGGGCGGGCCGGATCGGCATCGACCTGATCTCCGATGAACTGCGGCAGTGGCTGGACACCAACCCCACCCGCGCGCGGCGGTCCGAGGAATCCGCGCCGCCGGACGGTCGGGCCGCGCCGCCGGACGGTCAGCCCGCGCCGGGAGGAGATCCTGTCTCAGCCACAGGAAAACACAGCGCCAGCCAGCACAGGGCCAGCCCCCCCGGAACGGGGCCACCGGGGACTGAACCTCCGGCTATCGAATCGCCCGCGAGCGACCCGCCCGTGAGCGAACCGGTGAAGTGAACGGTGGACCCCTTCGGATGAATTTAAACCGCGGATCCCTTCGGACGTACTTATCAGTCCTTTTACCCAAGGCTTCAGGAGCCGTCCCGATGGCCAGATCGTCTCCCCGGGTTCCAGCGGTCCTGCGCAGGGCAGCAGTGCTGCTCGGCGTCCTCGCCGCGGTGCTCGGCGTGCCGAGCGCGGCGGTGGCGGCACCCGCCGGCCACGCTGATAGCGGCGCTGCGGTCACGATCGTGGCCCAGGCCCACAAGCAAGCACCGGCCCCGCAGCAGCAAGCACTGGCCCAGCGGCAGGCACCCGCCGCAACTGTGCCGCAGGCGACCGGCCCCTGCGGCGTGCCCGGCATCGGCGACATCGGCGGGCTGTTCGGACTGTGCCAGGCCGGGTCGAGCGGGCTGATCGGCGACCTCAACAACATCTGCCAGCCGTCCGTGCCGGTCCCGGAACCCGCGACTGGCGGGATCGACTCGCTGGTCGCCACGCCCGCGGCGGCGAAGCAGCCCGCCGCCCAGGTCAGCCTGTACGACCAGTACGGGGTGAACGGGCAGTCCTGGAACGCGTATGACATGCAGTGCTCGGACATGACCGCGCTGATCGGCAACAACGTCGCGGGCATGGTGTTCGACGCCGCGAAGGCGCTCGACCGGGTCACCATCACCGTCTACCAGTCGGCCGCCGGCGAGGGCATCCTGTCCTGGCTGACCGGCGCCGTGGACCGGCTGATCACCAGCCTGGGCAACGCCATCTACTTCCCCTACCTTGCGCCGGTGGTCATCATCGGCGCGATCTGGCTCGCCTGGCAGGGACTGATCCGCAAGCGGGCGACCCGGACCATCGAGGGCACCATCTGGATGGTCGTGGCCTGCGCGGCGGCCATCTGGCTGATCGGCAGGCCCGCCGATTTCACCGGGCTCGGCAAGAGCGTTTCCGACGGCATCACCCAGACACTCAACGTCGCCTTCGCCAGGCTGCCCGCCCCGGCGCAGAGCAGTTGCGTCCCGGTCCAGCACGCCGACCCACAGGTCCAGGTGGCCAGCTACGGGTATTCAGCCGGCAACAACATCGTCGACCAGAACGCGAATGAGCTGTGGACGGTCCTTATCTGCAAGCCGTGGCTGGACGGCGAGTTCGGCACGACGAACTACGCCACCACCCGCGGTGGCCAGCAGACCGTGGTGAACACCTACGCGCGGCAACTGCTCTGGGCCCAGGCGATCGCGGTGAACGAGAACTCGACCCCAGCGGTGATCCAGGCCAAGCAGAACACCTACGCCGGCATCGCGGCCTCGATCAAGCAGAACCATCCTGACGTCTACTCACTCTTCCAGGGCAAGCAGTGGACCACGCGGCTGGAGATCGCGTTCGCGACGATCTTCGCCGCGCTCATCGCGGGTCTCCTCGTGCTGCTGATCGCGATCACATTGATCATCTTGAAGCTCGGTTTCTTGCTCCTTCTCGTGGCCGGGCCGTTCTTCCTCATCGTGGGCACACATCCCGGGTTCGGCCGGGTCGTCGCGATCCGCTGGGTCGAGATGCTCATCGGCGTACTGCTCAAACAGGCGGCCATCGCCCTGGTGCTCAGCGTTCTGCTGTATGCCTATTCGCTGATCATGGGCACCAGCGACGCGGCACTGCCCTGGGCGCTGAAGATCCTCATGATCGCGCTCGTCACCGTGGCCGTTTTCATCTACCGCAAGCCTTTCGTCCACCTGTTCTCCGCCGTCGGGTACGGGGTGGTGGGCTCGCGTGATCGAGCGGAGGCCAGCCTCGGCCAGGCCGGCGGCATCGCCCGCCGGAACACGCTCGACGCGGCGACCGTGGCGGTACCCGGATTCGCGGCTTACCGGGCGGCGCGATGGGCCCGGCGCAATCCCGCGCAGGCGGCGAGCCTGGCGGCGCAGATCGCGGTGGCCGCGGGGGGCGGGGTCGGTGCTGCGGCGGCCGCCTCCGGGGCCGCCGCGGGCGGAGCGCCCGGCGCCGACGGGCATGCAGATTCCGCCGGGCCGCCCGGCGGGCCGGACGACTCGTCCCAGGGCGCAGGTGTCCGGCCGGGAGTGACGGTGCGCGGCCGGGTCAAGGCCCCCGCAGGCCAGGAGGGCAGCCCCCGGTCGGCCCCACCACTCGACCTGCCCTCCCGGACCGGCGGCAACGGGCAGTCGGCGACCGGCTGGTCCCGCAGCGGCGCCGAGGGCACGGCGGCCGGCCGGGCCCATGATCGCGCCGCGTCCGGCCTGACCCGCGATCCGGCGGCCGGCGGCCCCCGTGCTGGCTCGCCGGGTGCGTCGTCGGCCGGGCCGCCAGCCTCCGGGGCGCCTGCTGGCGCCGCGCCAGCACAGTTCGGCGAGGCGGCCCGCCGGCCCTTCTGGCCCGGGGCCGCGCCCGGCTCCTCGCGTGACGGCGGCCCGGCCCGGCCCGGCCCGGGCACGCCCGCCTCGTCGCGGGACAGTGCCCCCGCGGCCCGCCCCGGTCCCGGCCCGAGGTCGTCAGGCGACGGCGGCTGGACCGGTCCCGGACCGCGGACATCCGGCAGCACCGGCCGGGCCGGCCAGGCTCCGCCGCGCGGGTCCGCGCCGTCCGGGCGGACCCCGACGGTTGAGGAAGGTCAGGGATCTGCTGGAACGGGGCAGTCAGCGGCGGGCGGGACCGACCCGGTGGGTCCGTTCTGGCTCCGTCCTGTCCGGCGGAAGAAGTAGCGGGCCTGGTCATGGAGCTGACCCCGGGCCAGCGGCGGCTCGCGTTCCTTGTGACAGTGGTGGTTCTCGCCGGGCTGGGCGCGTACCTGCTGTTCCCGGGCGTGCGAGCACCCGGACACGGGCCTGTGCGGGCCACCCCGCAGGCCCGGGCGGCGCCGCGCACGCCCGCGGGCGCCGCGGGGGCCGCGGGCGCCGCAACCCCGTCCGTCGCGCCCGCCCCCACCGGGTCGGGCGCGGTCGACATCTACCGGTGGCTCCCGTTCAGCCAATCCGACCTGGGCAAAGCGGCCGGCGTGACCCAGCAGTTCGGTGCGGACTACGGCACCTTCTCCTACACCGAGAGTGCCACCGACTATGTGGGCAGGATGCAGAACCTGATCACCAGCCAGTTGAGCGCCACGCTGGCCCGGGGCTATGCCACCGCTGGCGTGGCGCAGCAGCGCATCCAGCAGAAACAGGTCTCCACTGGTTCGGCGGTGATCAATTCACTGCGTGCCTTCGGCACCTCAAGCCTGACCTTCGTCGTGACGATCAAACAGACGATGACCACTAACCACGGCAAAGGTCAGCTAACGGGTCAATACGCCGTCACGGTCAGCACCAGTGGCGCGAATTGGCAGGTGAGCGATATTCAGTTGGCGTCCGCGGGGAACTTTTGAACTGGCAGGCGAGCTTTCCCAGTGCCGGCCGGGTCGTCGCGTCAGTGGCGATCGGCCTGGCCGTCCTGCTCGTGATCGGCCTCGCCCTGATCCCGATGGCAGCAGTGGGCGGCGGCAGCATATTCTTCTCCGCCGGGAACGACTGCCCGGGAAGACCTGCGGGGTCGACCACGCAGTCGGCGGTGAGCACGGCCGCCCGCAACGCCATCCCGGCCAACTACCTGGTCTTCTACAAGCAGGCCGGCAGCCAGTACGGCGTTCCCTGGGCCGTGCTCGCCGGGATCGGTGAGGTCGAGAGCGACCACGGCCGGTCCACCCTGCCGGGCGTGCACGGCGGGTCGAACGCGTTCGGTGCCGCAGGCCCGATGCAGATCGGCATCGGCGGCGCGGCGGGAAACACCTGGGGCGGCGCCCCGGTCCATCAGGCGTCGCTACAGGTCGGCGGGGTGGCGACGGACGCCAACGGCGATGGCGTGGCCAGCGTGTACGAGCCTGCGGACGCCATCGCGGGCGCCGCGAAATACCTGATCGGGCACGGTGTCCAGGGCAATGTCAGTGCCGCGGTCTTCGCCTACAACCACCTGACGTCCTACGTCCAGTCCGTGCTCTACTGGGCCGGCCTCTACAGCACCGGCGGCTTCCTGGTGAGCCAGGTGAACGCGGTGAGCGCACATAATTGCCTGACCAGCGCTGAGCAGGTCCGGGCGCCGAACCAGGCGATCGCCACCATCATCGCCTACGCGCAAGCGCAACTCAGCAAGCCGTACCTGTGGGGCGGCACCGGCCCGGACGCCTTCGACTGCTCCGGCCTGATGATGATGGCCTACCGGGCCGTCGGCGTCAGCATCCCGCGCACCTCGCAGGACCAGTTTGCGTGGGGTCCGCGGATCTCGGCCGGCCAGGCGCAGCCAGGTGACCTGGTCTTCTTCGTGGGCTCTGATGGCACCGTGGCCGCTCCTGGCCATGTGGGCCTGGTGATCGGCAAGGGCATGATGATCGAGGCGTACGCCACCGGCTTCCCCGTCCGCATCGCGCGGTACACGGACCGGGCTCCGGTGGGCTTCACCAGACCCTGGGCGCACACTGGCGTCGTCATACCCGGCAGGCAAACCGCCGCCTGACCATCCCAGCCCAACCGCAGTTTCTCTGAGACCCCCGCCCGGCGCCACCCCCGCGGAATGCGCCAGCCACTCCAGGCTCTTTTGTCACACTGCGCATCAGGGTATTGACTATGAGTAGCTCCCGGTTAATGTTGCGACTACCCGTCAGTAGCTTTGCTCGAAGGGAGCCGACCATGCGCCCAGCACCCTCCGCAGCAGCGCTGCGACAGCCCACAGGCACTCATTCTCGCCAGGCCAGCGCCGCCCGGGCCTTCCGGGCTGCGGCTCACATCGCGGCCCGCGCAGCCGACTCCTGGATCGGCATGCACCGCAGTGCGGGCCGCTGGTTCGCGGCCCGCGAAGGGCTCCGGCCCGGGAGACGCCCGCCGCGCCTGGACTCCCCGGGCAGCCGCCTCGGCGTCCCGGTCCGCAGCCGGCGCTTCCTGGCGTTGGGTGTGGTGGCGGCGGGTGGCACGCTGCTCGCCGCGCTGCTGCCGACGGTGGCGGGCGCCAGCGGGGAGAACTACGTGGCGCTCGGCGACTCCTTCACCTCCGGGCCGCTCATCCCGCGCCTGACCGGATCACCAGTCGGCTGCCTGCGGTCCAGTCACGACTATCCCTCGCTGGTCGCCGCCATGATCGGCCCGTCCTCGTTCAGGGATGTCAGCTGCCAGGGCGCCGACACGACGAACATGACCGGGCCCGAGGGGGTTGGCCTCGGCACGAACCCACCGCAGTTGCACGCGCTGGGCCGGGCCACCACCCTGGTGACCCTGGGAATCGGCGGCAACGACATCGGCTTCTCCAACATCGTCCTCCTGTGCAGCGCCCTGAGCTTCACCAACCCGTTCGGCTCACCGTGCAAGGGGCATTACACCTCGGGTGGCACCGACCGGCTGGCCCGGGCGGTCGCGCAGACCGGGCCCAAGGTGGCCGCGGTGCTAGCAGCCATTCACCGGCTTGCGCCGGCCGCGCGAGTCCTCCTGGTCGGTTACCCGGTCATCCTGCCCAACACCGGCCGCGGCTGCTGGCCGGTTGTGCCCTTCGCCTTCGGCGACGTGCCTTACCTGCGCGGCGTGGAGCTGAAGCTGAACCAGATGCTCGCCAGCGAGGCCTTGGCGCACGGGGCGATATATGTGGACACGTACAACGACAGCATCGGCCACGATATGTGCCAGGCGCCGGGGACCAAGTGGGTCGAGGGAATCGTGCCCACCTCGCTCGCAGCCCCCGTGCACCCGAATGCCCTGGAGGAGAAGGCCATGGCGCAACAGGTTTTCGCCACCCTGGGCTGACAGCGACAGGTTCTCGCCGCCCCAGGCTCACGGCGACAGGTCAGCGGCGGATCGGGGTCAGCGGCATTCTGATGGCGTCTGCGCGGGGGTGGCACCGAGGGAGCCGAGCAGGGCCAGCACCGGTTCGAGTTTCTCGTACAGGAACAGGACGGGGTCGGCTGGGCCGGAGGTCAGCGCCAGTGCGGAGCGCAGCGCCTCGGACGGCCCCGCCGCGGGCACGATCGTCATCCCTGGGCGGCCCGCCTCAAGCGCGGCCGTGATGAGCCGGGTCATCTCGCCCGGGGAACGCCCGCGCAGGTCGCCGTCCTCATAGACGACAACCTGGCCGAACCAGGCGGCCACGGTAGCGGCGGTCTCGGCCACGAGGTCGTCACGCCGGTCCCCGGGCAGGGTGATCGCCGCGACGGGATCGCCGGCCCACGCGTCGTGAAGCAGGCGGCCCATGGCGGCCAGCGCGGCCGCGTTGTGCCCGTAGTCCACCACGACCGGGCTGCCCCCCACCTGATAGATGTTGCCCCGGCCTGGGTTGGCCTCGGCGGGTGTGAACGTGGTCAGGGCCCGCCTGACGTCCTTCACGCTCACCCCGAGGGCGCGGCACGCCGCCACCGCGGCGAGCGCGTTCGCCACCAGATGCGAGGCCGAGCCGCCAAACGATCCTGGCAGGTCCGCCACGTCGAGCAGCAGGGTCTCCTGCCCGCCCCTGGTCTCCACCAGTTGGCGGTGGCGCAGCTCGCAGGTGATACCGCCGCTCATCCGGTGCGCCATGATGACCGGGTTGCCCGGCAACAAGCTGAAGAACCGGATCACTGGATGGCGGTCCTGCACGGCGGGCCGTGCGGCCAGCGCGGCGGTCCGGGGGTCGTCGGCGTTGAGCACCAGGCTGCCGCCCCGCTGAATCTCCTCCGCCACGAGCGCCTTGATGCCGGTGAGATCGTCGAGGTCATCGACACCGTCCGTGCCCAGGTGGTCGGCGGTGATATTGGTGAGGACAGCCACGTCGGCGCGGTCATAGCCGAGCCCGCGCCGGACGATCCCGCCCCGCGCGGTCTCCAGGACCGCGGCCTCCACCGTGGGATCGTCCAGCAGCATCCCCGCCGAGCGCGGGCCGGAGGCGTCCGCGCGGTGGATCAGCTGTCCGCCGGAGTAGACGCCGTCCGTGGTGGCCATGCCGACGCGCAGCCCCGCCTGCCGGAGGATGTGGCTGATCATGCGGACGGTCGTGGTCTTCCCATTGGTTCCGGTCACGGCCACGATCGGGATCCGCGACGGTGCCCCCGGCGGGTACAGCCGGTCGATGACCGGGCCCGCCACGTCTCTGGGTCGTCCGGCGCTGGGTTCGAGGTGCATCCGTAGTCCCGGGCAGGCGTTGAGTTCGATCACCGCGCCGCCGTCCGGCCCGGTCAGGATCGGTGCGGCGATGTCGGCCAGCCGGACATCGACACCACAGACGTCCAGGCCGGCGGCGGCTGCCGCCCGGCAGCACATGGCCGCCACCTCGGGATGCACCAGGTCGGTGACGTCGGCGGAAGTCCCGCCGGTGGACAGGTTGGCGTTCCGGCGCAGCGTGACCAGCTCACCGGCGGCCGGCACCGACCGTGGATGGCGCCCCTGCGCGGCCAGGTGATCGAGCGCCTGGTTGTCCAGCACGATGCGGGTCAGCGGCAGCGTGTGACCCTCGCCGCGCCGCGGGTCGGCGTTAGCCAGCGCCACCAGTGACTCAATGTCGTGGTGCCCGTCCCCGGTCACCGAGGCCGGCCGCAACCGGGCCGCGGCGATCATGCGCCCGTCCACGATCAGCACCCGGTAGTCAGTCCCAGGAACATATTCCTCAACGATCACTTCCGGGCCGGTCACGCTCGCCCGCTGGTAGGCGTCCATCGCGTCGGTCGCGGAGGTGACACCGACGGTCACGTTCGCCCCGTGGTTGCCGTTCCGCGGTTTGATCACCACAGGCCGGCCGATCTTGGTGTACGCCTCGGCCGCCTGCGCGGGACTGGTGGCCACCATCCCCTCGGGCACGGGCACCCCGGCCCCCGCGAGCAGTTGCTTGGCGAGCACCTTGTCCGAGGCGATATCCACCCCGACCGCGGAGGTCTGCTCGGTGAGCGCGGCCCATGCCACGCGCCGACGGCAGCCGTGGCCGAGCCGCAGCATGCTCAGGCTGCCGACGCGGCGGACCGGGATGCCCCGCCGACGCGCCGCGGCGGCGAGCGCGGCGGTGCTCACCCCGAGGGCCGATTCAGCGACCATCCGGGAAATCGCGTCGAGGTCGGGACTAGCGTGTCCGGAACGTTCGGAAAGAAGGTCTGTGACCAGGCGGAGGGCGAGGCGCAGCAGGTCCTCCGGGACCGGCGAGTCCTCGGGCTCGTCCTGCGGGCATTCCATGATCACGTCGTAGCGGCCGTCGGCACCGGCCCATTCGGTGCGGCCGAAGTGCACCGAGCGGCCGGCCCGCGCGGAGAGTTCGAGCGCTGTGTGCTCGGTGACGTGGCCGAAGTACGTGCCGCGGCCCATGGCCTCCAGGAAGCCGCCCGGCCGGCCGGCGGCGCAGTGATGCTCGGCGATCCCGGGCAGCACCGCGGTGAGGCGGCCGGCGAATCCAGGATAGTCCGAGGTCTCCTGGCCGGTCAGGCCGTCGAGTTCGAGCCGGGCGACCGTGACTGGGCGCGAGGTGTAGATGTTGGGGCCGCTCAGGCGGCGCAGGTCGATAAGCCGCACGTCTGTTCCCTCACTCGCTCGTGGTGGGCGGTGCCGGTGCTCAGTACCTGGTGTGCGCGGGGCCGATCGACGGCTCGCGCCGGACGATGTCAAAGACGCATCCGGCGGGCATGATGTGCAGTCGGACGCCGAAGAGGGTGATGGGGTCGCAGTCGCCCGCCGGGTGCACGACCGTGGCCCCCTCCGCGTCGGCCACGGTGGCCACTCCGCTGCCGAGCACCTCGAACCGGTCTCCCTCGACCAGGATGGCGGTGTTTTCGTCGATGCCCACACCCAGGTGGTCGCGGTCGAGCGCGACGGCGCTGAGCAGCCGCGGCAGCCTGCCACGCGCGGCGAAATGCATGTCAATGAGCACGTTGGGCAGGAGGCCGAGCCCGGGGCCGGTGCGCACCGCCGCGGCCGACACGTCGGGTCCCTCGCCGCCCAGGATCATGGTGCCGCCCATGGCGGTCGCGCCAGCACTGGTGCCCGCGACGACGAGCCCGCTGGCCAGCCGTTCGCGCAGGATGTCGTTGGTGCGCGAGCCGACCAGCGCGCGAATCCGGGACTGGTCGCCGCCGCTGATGAAGGCCCCGGTGCAATCGCGGAGGATGGCGGCCGCCGCGTCCCCGTCGGCGTCAGCACGGCCTCGGAGGCGCAGTTCTCTGGTGGCGTCCACACCGAGCTTGCGGAACACTCGCTCATACTCGGCGTGCACCTCATCCGGCATCCCGGTGGCGGTGGTGACCAGGGTGATCCGCGCCCGGCCGCCGCCGCACAGGTCAACGAACCGTTCGAGCACCCCTGAGCCACAGCACCTGTCCTCGCCGCCGCCAATGATCAGCAGGCGGCCCGGGGACACAGCGTCAACCGCGTGCTCGTCCACGGTGCATTTGTTACCCAACGTAGCCAGTTGTCAACCAAACGTTGTGAGGGCGGATGGTCATGCCCGCCGCGCCGCTCGGCCGTTTTGGCCCTCCGGGTGGTCGATGTGACATCGACGCCCTGGAGGGGGGCTCGATGTCACATCGACCGACGCCGTGCGATCAGGGAAGCGGGTTCGCCCGGTATACGGTGACGCCGTCGGCCCGGTAGGCGAAGTGGAAGCCGGTGTCGGTGAGGTAGCTGCTGACCAGCGGTTTCCATCTCCAGATCAGCACCCAGCCGACTCTCATGCGGCGCGCGTCCTCGCGGGCCGACCGCAGCTGGGCCGCTGACGTCTGGCCTCCATATTCCGCCGCGACAAGCCCGGCGTAGAACGCGTGCCCGGCGACGCCGGCGATAGACGCCTGGGGGACCCAGGAGCTGTAGGAGACCGCCCGTGGATGACCATCGGCGGTCGCGAGCAGCAGCGAGGCCGGCGCGATCCGGGCCGCATACACCCGCACGCCACCACGCAGGCCGAACGGGACATCAACGACGATGTCCCCGGAATGATCGGCGGCGATGGGCCGGTCGAGCGCGGTCATCGTGGTGGGCATGACCGGGCCAACACTGGAAAAGCCGGCCTCAAGGACGCCGAATGCGATTGCTACGACGGCCACCGGCCTGGCGTGGGTGAGCAGCCAGCCCAACCCCCGCCCGGCGAGCAGGGCAGCGGGGACGATAGCGAGCAGGGCGAACCGGTCGGCCTCCCGGAAACCGGCCAGCCCCGGTATCTGGATAAGCCAGGTATACGGCATGGCCTCCGACACGCGCGTCCCATGCCACATGTGCTCAAGCGGAATGTAGGTCCGGTTGCCGATGATGAGCCTGGGGCCGAGCGCCAGCGCCGCTGCCGCAGCCCAGAGCAGTGCCAGCAGCCGGGTGCTGGTGCGTCGCCAGGCGAGCACCCCGCCGAGCACGGCGAGCGCGGTCAACACCACGCCGAAGGTCGGCACGGCTTCGTCGGGATGCCCATAGTGGTAGAGGGCGGCCACGCTGGTCAGCCCGGCGCTGGCCACCCGGGGCGAAGGCGCGAACAGGGTGGTCAGTCCGGCCCCGTAAGTGACGTCCCAATGCGCGAGCGCACCGGGCCGCGCCGACGCGCCTCCGGCCAGCACCTGCTGGGCCATGACGATGAGCTGCGGGCTTGCGATCGCAGCGGCGACCAGGCTGGCCAGGGCGGCCGGTTTCAGCCGCTCTGCGGAGGGCCGCCGCGCCAGCCAGGGAAGCAGTGCCAGCCCGCTCAGGATGAGCGCCAGGATGGCCGATTCCTGGTTGACCAGCATGACGCCGCCGAGGATCAGCCCAAGGATGATCGCCCGCCGCGCATCAGGCCGGCGCCGCAGCCGCACTGCGGCTTCGAGCGCCATCGGCAGGAAGAGCTCGCCGATGGCAATGTTCAGGTGATACCAGTCCTGCTGCGTGATCATGGTCGATAGGCCGAAGAGGGCACCGGCCGCGATGGCGCCGGCCTGCGAGGGCAGCCACAGCCGGGCCACCCGGTACATCGTGTAACAGAGCAGGCCGGGGACGACGACGACAAGCATGTTCAATGCCACGCTAGGACCGAGGGTGAGGGTCACCGGGGTCATCAGGAGCCCCACCAGCGGCATCAGGGTGTCGAATCCGAGCTGGACTCCGACCGGGGCGGCCAGGTAATGAGTGACCCATGGGTTGCCCAGGTGGGTCACCTGATGCGCCACCCACCAGAAACCCCAGGCATAGCTGGCCGAATCAGAGCTGGCGGGCAGCCGCCCAGCCAGGTATGTCACCCGCGGCCAGGTCACCACGAGCCCGGCGAAGATATAGCCGATCAGCAAGCCGAGGTGCTGGACCGCTGGCCGGTTGGCGATTGCCTGGAGGCCCGCCCGGGCGCCGCGCCGGTCAACCGGTTTGGTCCTGGCCTCAGGCGGCCCGGTGTGCACCCCGCCGGCCATCGCCTGGCCACTGGTCAGCGCATCACCGGTGGGCGCATGACCGGTGGGCGCATCACCGGTCGCCGTTTGACTCGTGGTGGATGTCGCTCGGTCCGGATGGTCCAGGGCTGCGGTCCCGCCAGGCCTGTGCTGGCCAGACCGGCCCGGGTCCGGTTGATCCATCCTCACCCCATACAGCTCATCTGTCGGACCCGTTGTGGGCTGCGCGAATTCCCTGGTCACTATCATGATCCTTGCCCATATCGGGCATTCTCAGGACATAACAGTAATCAAGGATCTTACTGCCGGATGCAAGAATTGATCACGCAACAGGGCTAATTGAATTGGTGACGGGGAACGATTCGGTCAACCACAGGGCAAGCCTTCACCCTGATTCAGTCAACAACAAGCAATGTAAAGGTAAAAGAATGGCTGAGTAAGCACCATGGAACTGCCATGATCGCGGACGGGCACCAGACCGGGGCGGGCGTCAGGCCTTCCTGCGGGGATGCCGGGGAGAGCGCCCGCGGTGTCCCTCCGGCTGCCTGGCCAGCTCCTCCGGGATGCGTAGCAGCGGGTTCGTTACGCTAGCAACGACCTCACCAGCGGTCTGGCTGACGCGTGCCCCGCGAGCCCGTGATGCCGACCTGAGTAGCTCGAACGCCTGCCGTGGGCGCAGCCGGTGCCGTTCGGCGAGCACGCCGATGGCCTGCTCGACCCGTACCCGTACCGTGAGCGCACGTTCAAGCTGCGCGACTGTCTCCTTGAGTTGCTCGGCGTCCGCGGCTGGTGGGTCGGCGACGTCTGCCCCTGAGCCCTGCTCCGTCGCCTGGCCGGCCGCAACCGGGGCGCTCGTCGCGACGCCCGGGGCCTGCCATTGATCGTCGCTGGGCAGGTCGGCCGCGAGCAGGTCGGCGAGCACCATGGCACTCGTCAGGTCGGGCACCTCTTCGCCACCGACTCGCCATCCCGTTGGGGTGCGCCGCGCCACCGCCTCGTCTGCCACGGCGGGCTCGTCTGCCACGGCCGCTTCTTCTGCCACGGCCGCCTGATCTGCCACGGCCGCTTCTTCTGCCACGGCCGCCTGATCTGCCACGGCCGCTTCCTCTGCCACGGCGGCCTTACCTGCCACGGCCGCTTCTTCTGCCACGGCCGCTTCTTTTTCCTCTCTGGGCGAATGCCCTGGGAGACCAGCCTGGGGCGTGACTTCCTCGCTGCGACCGGACTGAGTCCCAGCGGTCGTTTCGTTACTCTTAGTATTCATCCATTTACGGCAGGTTTACTAAGCCGTTCCTTCACTTGGGCAGCTGACGGGTTGGTGATCACTGTTCCGTCCGGGAACACGACCGTAGGCACTGTCATGTTCCCCCCGTTGACGCTGATCACGTAGCGTGCGGCCTCTTCGTCACGCTCGATGTCGACCTCGACGACCTCGACCCCGTCCCGTTCGAGCTGGCTCTTCAGCCGTCGGCAGAAAGCGCACCACTGCGTCGAGTAGATCGTCACCGGCTCCGACACGCTGTCTCCTTATCTCACGATACGTCCCAAGGTCACAACACCCGGACCGGCCGCCGGCTTCCCAGCGGTCACGACTTGACGCGGCTGTCGGTGTCATGCGGGAGGATGGCCCGCACAGGAGGTGAGCGGTGGACAGCGAGTCTGGGCCGCGGGTGCTTGCCCGCCATGAACGCGACGCCGCGGCAGCAGCCACCCCGGTGCCGGGGCCGGACCACCCAGTCGATCCCGAATCCGTGCTGGCCGCACTCGATCCGGAGCAGCGCGAGGTCGCCCTGGCCACCCGGGGCCCGGTGTGCGTCCTGGCGGGCGCCGGCACGGGAAAGACACGCGCGATCGCTCACCGCATCGCCTATGCGGTGTGGACCGGCGTGGTCGATCCCGGCCATGTGCTCGGGGTCACGTTCACCACCCGCGCGGCCGGAGAGCTACGCGGGCGCCTGCGCCGGCTCGGTGGCGCGGACATCGGGATGGAACGCGTGCAGGCCCGCACCTTCCACGCGGCCGCGCTCCGCCAGCTCAGGCATTTCTGGCCGCGCACGGTGGGCGGACGCCCCCCCGCCGTGCTCGACTCGAAGATCAGCCTCCTGTCGGAGGCCGCACGCAGGCTGAAGGTGACGGCCAGCCTTCCGGAATTCCGCGATATCGCCTCAGAAATCGAGTGGTCCAAGGTCACCCAGGTCCGCCCCGATGAGTACCCGGCAGCCGCGGCCAAGGCGGGCCGGACACCTCCGCTCGGCCCGGAGAAAACGGCGCGGATGTATGCCAGCTACGAGGAACTGCGCAGGGAACGGCACCTGGTCGATTTCGAGTCTGTCCTCGAGCTGACGGCGGCAATCATCGCCGAGCACCGCCCGGCCGCCGCCGCCGTCAGGGACAGGTACCGGTATTTCGTAGTGGATGAGTACCAGGACGTCAACCCGCTGCAGAAGCTGTTGCTCGAGAGCTGGGCGGGGGAGCGGGATGATATATGCGTGGTCGGCGACCCGCGGCAGACGATCTATTCGTTCACCGGCGCGACCCCGACCTACCTCACCGGCTTCACCGCCGAGTTCCCGGACGCAACCGTTGTGCGGCTGGTGCGGAACTACCGGTCCACGCCCCAGATCGTCGCCCTCGCGAACCAGTTGACCGGGATTGGCGGCGCCCGGTCGCTCGCGGCCCAGCTGAAGGCTGGCCGATGGACCGTGGGCGGCCGGGGGGGCATGGGCGGCCCGGGCGGTGCGCCGCTGGTGGCCCAGCAGCCCGCAGGCGAGGCGCCGGGGTTCGCCGAGTACGGCGACGAGCAGGCCGAGGCCTCGTCGGTGGCAGCCCGGGCGGGCGCGCTGATCAGCGAGGGAGTGCCACCGCGCCAGATCGCGGTGCTCGTGCGCACCAATGCGCAGACCCCCCTGTTCGAGCAGGCGCTGGGTGAAGCCGGGGTGCCCTGCCAGGTCAGGGGGACAGAACGGTTCTTCGACCGCGCCGAGGTGCGCCAGGCGGTCGGGCTGCTCCGGGCCGCAGTCAAGTCTGCGCGGGACGACCCGGAACCGCGGGGTCAGGTCCCCGGTCGCGCGCATGATCCGGGCGGGCGCACCGGCTCCCCGACGGCCGCTGCCGGGGCGGCTTCGGCCGAGGTGCGGCACATCCTGGCTGGGCTGGGCCTCGCCAAGGCCGCGCCGCCGGGCCGGGGCGCGGCACGCGACCGCTGGGAGTCGCTGGAAGCGCTGGCCCAGCTCGCGGAGGACTTCTTCGCGGCTGGCCCGGAGGCTTCGCTCACTGGTTTCGTCGCTGAACTGTCGCATCGCGCGGCCATCGAGCACGCGCCGGCCATGGAGGGCGTGACGCTGGCCTCGCTGCATGCGGCGAAGGGCCTTGAATGGGACGTGGTCTTCCTGCCCGGCCTTTCGGACGGCAACATGCCGATCGTGCACGCGCAGACCGACGAAGCCATCGAGGAAGAGCGGCGGCTGCTGTACGTGGGGGTGACCCGCGCCCGGCAGCGTCTATACCTGTCTTGGTCACTTGCGCGATCAGCCGGCGGGCGCCGGTCGAGGAAGCCGTCGCGGTTCCTCGACGGCGTGCGCACGGGGCGCCGCACCGGTACTGGCACCAGGCCGGCCACGGGCGGTGAGGTACACACATGAGCAAGGCGCTTGATGGCCTGGTCGACCTGCTCAACCTGGAGCAGATCGAGGCCGATATCTTCCGCGGCCGCAGCCCCGATGACTGGCGGCAGCGGGTTTTCGGGGGCCAGGTGGCAGGACAGGCGTTGGTGGCCGCCGGCCGGACCGTTCCCGCTGACCGGCCGGTGCACTCCCTGCACGCGTACTTCATCAGGCCGGGTGACCCGACTGTGCCCCTGGTCTACATCGTCGACAGGGTGCGGGACGGCCGGTCCTTCACCACGCGGCGGGTCTCCGCGATCCAGCATGGCAAGACGATCTTCACGCTGTCCGCATCGTTCCACCACTTCGAGCCCGGGCCAGTGCATGCCGAGCCCATGCCTGAGGTTCCCCCGCCGGACTCGATCACCCCGTTGGCTGAACGAATGGAGAAGCTGATCGGTCCGGACGCCCGCGAATTCTTCGCACGCAACCCCATCGACCTGCGCATCCTCGGCCCGGTCACTCTTGAGGCGCAGCGCGATCCCGCGTTGCGCACCAACCACAACATGGTCTGGCTGCGGGCGGACGGTGAACTGCCGGATGATCCGCTGCTGCACGTCTGCCTGATGACATACGCGTCGGACATGACGCTGCTGGACTCGGTGCTGCTCCGGCACGGCCTTTCCTGGGTGGACGGGCGGACCACGGGAGCGAGCCTTGATCACGCGATGTGGTTTCACCGTCCGTTCCGGGCTGACCGGTGGCTGCTGTACGCGCAGGAGTCGCCTGCCGCCTGGGGGGCCCGGGGGCTCGCTCGTGGTGAAGTTTTCACCCAGGAAGGGGATCTGGTGGTGTCCGTGATGCAGGAAGGGCTCATCCGGACGCGCCCCTGACCGCGCCTGTTCAAAAACAAAGTGCCTGCGTAAAAAACAGTTGCCCCGGGCCGGGCGGGCTGCCTAGGCTGGACGACATGTCCCTGGTGTGCCCACCACATCGCACGGAAGGAGGTGTCCAGGGTGCTGAGCAATATTCCTGATGTTCGGGCGGCCGCCAATTGGCGTGCCGGAAGCTCTCTTGCCGCGCTGGATGCCGGCCTGCCGGGCGGCGTCCGGGCCACCTTGCTCCGCGGTGCGAATATTTGCGGCACAGACCTTCGCGGCACGGTTGCTCTGGCAATACCGCGCCCGCGCGCCGTCCAGGGCACCGTTATGCCCGGACTGCGGCAGGTGCCTGGCCAGACGTCCGCGTTCGGGGAGCAGGACACCCGCAAGAAGTACCAGCACAACACCCGTGTTGCCGTCACTGGCGGTAGCGCAACGGGTTCGCATCCAGCCTCCTGGGATCCGGTCTAAGAAAGACCGGCCTGGATCCCCTGGAGGCCGCGGACCCGAAATCGGGTCCGCGGCCTTTGTCATGCAGGGCCCACCGTTTTGTCAGACGGGTGAGAGACCGTACGACAAGCAGGACGACCAGGACGAGAGGGGATGGACCGATGTACCGGCCCGGCACCACCGCCGTAGCAGCGGGCACGGCGGGGTTCGAGGCAGATTCCGCACCAGAGCCAAGCAGATTCGGGGCGACCGCGGCGGCCTCCGCAGTGCCCGTGACTAGTCAGGCGGCTGTCAGGGCCGCCTCGAGCCCGACAGCGATCCCGGTGGCGCGCAGCAACGCGTGCCTCCCGTGCACGGAGGACCCTGAGCTGTTCTTCGCGGAGTCTCCCGATGACGTGGAGGACGCCAAGGCGCTCTGCCGCGGCTGCTCGGCGAGGATCACCTGCCTCTCCGGAGCGCTGGAGCGCGGGGAGCCCTGGGGCGTCTGGGGCGGTGAGCTCTTCCTGCGGGGCCAGGTCGTGCCACGAAAGAGGCCACGAGGGCGTCCCCGCAAGACCGAGGTTGCGGCCTGAACGACCGGTTATCAGTCAACGAGGACGGACGGGTAGCGAGATGTATCAATCAGCCGGATATTCAACACAACGACATAGTGAGCTGCAGGAGGAGGCGAGGCGGCGTGGCCAGGTGGCCCGGCTCCGCGCGCTGCGCCGGGCGACACGGCGGGCGGAGCGCGCGGCCGAACGCCTGCACCGGGCCAGGGAGCAAACCCGGCAGCTTCGCAGCGAACTGGACATGATGTCCTGACCCAGTCCACCGAGGCGGGGGCTGGCACAGGGGCCCGCGGCGCACCGGCGTCGCGGGCCCCCGTGCGCCCGACGTGGCGTGCGGCCCGACGTGGCGTGCGGCCCGACGTGGCGTGCGGCCCGACGTGGCGTGCGGCCCTCGGCGTGGCGTGCGGCCCTCGGCGTGGCGTGCGGCCCTCAGCGTGGCGTGCGGCGGCTGCCGGGCGTCATCGGCCGGGCGTCACCGCGCCCGCACCCCGGTCGTCCCGGGGCCCGGTGTCTTCTCCGCTGCCGCGGGGCCCGCTATCTTCTCCGTCGGCATAGCCGGGTATCCGGCTGATGATCTCGGCTCGGAACAGCCCCTCGCTTTCAAGCTGGCAGAGCACCCCGATGCCCTCCGTGGACACTCGGTGGATGAGTACGTACGAGGGCGGCAGATTGAGTCGTCGGCCCAGGTTGGAGGTGCGCGGATCGGTCACCCGAACGGCTTCCCCGCGCAGCCACGCGCGGCTGAACTTGAACGTCTCCGTCTTGGACGGCTCCGCGAGCGGTGCCAGGAAGGCGCGGAGGGCTTCCCCGTCCACGTTGACGCCTTCCTTGAGAAAGCCCTGCTCACGGAGTTCACGCTCGGCGGCACTGATGTCGCCGTCATCGTGCATGATCCGCAGTAGCCTGCCGATGGCCGGGGGAAACCCGTCGGGCAGGTGGTCCACCGCGCCGAAGTCCAGCACGCCCAGCCGGCCGTCGTCCAGCAGCCGGAAATTGCCCGGGTGCGGGTCGGCATGAAGCAGCCCGGTGCGTTGCGGACCCGAGAAGAGAAACCGCACGAACAGGATCCCGGCCCGGTTCCTCTCCTCCTGAGTTCCGTCGCTGATGATCTTTGAGAGCGGTGTGCCGTCCATCCATTCGGTGACAAGCACATGACCGGAGGCCTGGACTACCGGCGGTACGTAGATGTCTGGGTCGCCCGCGTAGGCGTCTGCGAACGCTTGCTGGGAAGCCGCTTCGAGGTGGTAGTCGAGTTCTTCGGCGATCCTGGCGCGCAGTTCGTCGATGACGGGCTTCACGTCGAGCCCCGGCATGAGCACCCCGAAGAGCCGCGCTGCCCGGCTGAGCTGGGTGAAGTCACTGAGCAGGGCGCGACCGGCACCTGGGTACTGGATCTTGACGGCGACCTCGCGGCCGTCATGCCAGATGGCCCGGTGCACCTGGCCGATCGACGCGGCAGCGGCCGGGGTGTCGTCGAATTCGAGGAAATCCTCGCGCCAGGCCTGGCCGAGGTCGGCCGCCAGCACCTGATGCACGGAACGAGCGGGCAGCGGCGGCGCGGACTCCTGCAGCTTGGTCAGCGTGGCCCGGTAGGGTCCGGCGATTTCCGGCGGCAGCGCGGCCTCGAAGATGGACAGGGCCTGGCCGAGCTTCATCGCCCCGCCCTTGAGCTCACCGAGCACCCGGAAGATCTGCTCGGCGGTGCGCTGCTGGATCTCGGCGGCGACGATCTCGGCGGGCCGGCCGCCAAGCCGTTTCCCCAGCCCCAGGGCGGTCCGGCCGACCAGCCCGGCCGGAAGGCTGGCCAGCTTCGCAGTCCGCGTTACAGCACGGCGAGGTAGGTCGTTCACGATCACATTCTCCGGCAGAATGCCTAGTGCCTGCTACATGAGCATTTGTGATGGGGCGGCCACGTCCGGCGGCGCCATTGCCAATCAGGCAGAACGAGTTCCAAGGTGCCGTTGACGACCGCACTGGCGGGTGTGGCCCGGTCAACGAAGGCGAGTGCCTGGCTGGCGGTCTGCGCCGCGACCGCGGTGGCCAGGGCTGCGTCGCAGGCCGCTGGATGCGGCTCGCGGCCGGCTAGCTGGGCGAGGATAAGTGGCCATGCCGGGTCGCGGTCGGTCCTGGCCAGGTCGAGACAGCGCAGGCAGGCCGACTGCCCGGGAACGACCAGGGGCCCGACGACGCCGATCGCCTCGCTGGCTGAGGCCGCGAGGTGCGGGACACGTTCCCGGACCAGCGCCGAGGCGAGCTCATGATCATGCAGGCCGACCAGTACCGCCAGATCGGGCAGCTTCCCGCCCGAGCTCAAGGCCATCCGGGACGTCCCGCCCGCGGCGGTCGGGGGCGTCCCGCGCGGGGCCATCCGGGGCGTCTCCGCCAGGCCAGCTGTGGCGGGCGGCCAGTCATCCGCCTCCGGGGGCTGCGGTATCTGTGGGCACGACGAGGGCGGACAGTCCGCTACCGGGCCCACCGACACCACGCGGCCGATGCCCGACGCCGTCAGCAGGCTGGCGATGCACGACCCGACCGGGCCGGTGCCATGCACCCGGATGGCGGCCGCCTGCCTGCGGACCAGGACGCGGGCGCCACCATCTCCGTCGCCGTGCGCCAGCGATGCCGTGGCTAACTCCGAGGCCAGCCGGACCCGGGCGTCGTCCGGCAGAGTGGCCATGGTGCTCGCCGGAAAGTCGCAGAGCGTTCCGGCGGCCGTGAGCAGAGCGATGACGCGGTCCGCGGCCTCCGCCTGGATTCCATGGTCCGCCGCGGCGGCGATCACTTGTCCGCGGTCCCGGCTCCCGTCCAGCAGGCCGATCACCGCCACCGCGGCGCGCATCCCGCTGAGCGCGATCGCCCGCCGCGAGTCGATGCCGATCTGCAGCGTGTCACGGTCGCGCCAGACCCACCGCAGGCCCGGCTTCAGCGCTGGTCTCATGCGCGACAGGCTGTCACGGCCCGCCGACATTCTGGCCACGAGCCCCCGGGCGGGGAGCCGACCGGACAATGCCGACGACTCCATGACGAGCCGGTCGCCCCCTTCCCCGGAAGTAACGGCAGCCCGCCGCCCGGGGGACTCCTGGCTGGTGACGTTAGGGCCACCGCCGCCAGGGGTCAATACACGGCTGTGGACAACGTTGTGGATCATCTGGGGAGAGCGCGGAGAGTCGTTGTGGACACCTGGGGGAGACCGCTGTGGATTCCCCGCATTCAGGACCGGCGGCTTGTGACCACGCTGGCTATTCGATATCCACCGCCTGTGGACAACAGATACTCGCGCTCTTGCTTCGGGTCATCGGCCTAGTGGCAGGGCAAAAGTGGCAAAATTGCCGACGAAACGGTCAATATCGCCCCGGGTGAGCTGGCCAGCCGGGTCCGGCCTGAAGCCGGCTGTCAGGGGGCGCGAGTCAAGGCCGATGGGAACGTCACCGATCCCATCGGGGTGCGCCATGTCATGACGTCGAAGCAGTAGAGACCCTGCTGCACGCCAGGGTCGGCGTCCATCATGCTCCGCACGACGTCGAGCGACCCCTGCTGGAACAGGCCGAACCCGCAGATCTGCGTTTCCTCGGCGGGACTGTCGGTTACCGGCCCCGCCACGAGCTGCAGCCCGCTCGCGACCATGCTGAGCGTGTGGCCGAGGTGCTCACCGAAGATCCGCTCCCGGCTCTCCTCGTCGAATTCCCAGTATTGCGGGGTGTGTCGGAGCAGCACCATTTCATACGTATCCAGCTGGATGGCATCCGGGTTCACGCTCATCTAGGTTGCGGCGCGGGAACCCCCGGCTGCGGCCGGGGAGCAAGCGCAGCTCCCTCCCTCCGTTTTGTCCGTGCTGCCGGGCTGGGTCATCTGGGCAGGCCGGTCAGGTTGGTCAAGCTGGTCAAGCTGGTCAAGGTTGGTCAAGGTGGTCAGGTTGGTCAGGCGGTGGGCTCGCCGCCGGGGGTGCCGGCCGGGCCGGGGGTATCGACCGGGCCGAGGGCGGCGGCCAGGCGGTCCAGGATCCGCGCCCAGCCGATCGAGTAGGACCCGGCGCTGTACCCGCCAGGTATTGCACAATCCTCGGCCAGTTGCTCGGCGGTGAGCGCCTCCCAGCCGCGATGCTCGACCGTGACGCGGGTCAGGGACGGGCCGAGAGCGGCGAAGCTGAGTTCCACCTCGGTCGGCACGGGTGTCTGGTTCCAGGTCATCACGAACCTGGCGGGCGGCACCCAGGCGAGCAGCTCACCCCAGTCCACCTCGGTGCCGTCCGCCCAAGCCTCATAGACCCGGCCGCCCGTGCGCTGCTCGATGATGATGTCGCGGACCCGGTCCTTTCCGGCCGAGAACGGGTCGACCGGCCACCAGATGCCGATCGTCCGCACGAACGTGTCGAAGGTGTGCCGGACGTCGCTGCGCACCATAGTCGACTGCCGTACCGGAGGCCGGCGCAGGGTGGTGACGGCGGCGCCAGAAGTGCTGGCCGGACCGGAGTTGCTGGCCGGGCCAGGCTCAGGCGTCTGGGTCATGCGAGCCTCCTGGATTCAGGCGCGGGTCGTCGGTCACCATAGTGACCCAGTGCAGGTAGTCACGGAAGCGGTCCATGACCAGCGTCCACAGCGTGGCGAGCTTTGCTCGCTGCAGATCGGGCGGACCGAACGGATCGAACGGACCGGGCAGACCGCGCGGACCGGACTGATCGCGCGGACCGGGTGGACCCGGCTGACCGGGCTGATCGCGCTGGTCGCGCGGACCGGGCGGACCGGATTCGTGCGCCGGCCGCCCCGGCTCACCCGGCGCTGGC
>WNFC01000500.1_pt1 | contig 39076 bp, 35 predicted proteins | sample 5400541 | NCBI WGS metagenome assembly WNFC01 (sample SAMN13153342, study PRJNA577476) | soil metagenome | isolation source: 120 cm saprolite under Douglas fir tree site 2 hole 2 replicate 1 | place: USA:California | collected 2015-04-18 | reverse complement strand
GCTTCTCATGAGATCGAAGAACAAAGGGAGAGAGCACCACGGACCAACATCTCAGTTGCAGCCAGGTCACGATGCCCTCCTGCGTCTGGCGACAAATCCGCAAGATGCTTGTGCTTTGGTTGCCGTTTACGACGCGCACCTCAATGATTTGAAGGCGTCAGCATTTCGCTGGTTTGGAAGAGACGCTGAAGTCCGCGACAAAGCCATCAATAGCATCTTGGTAGCAATTGGCCGACAGGCGGAGAGTTATGATCCGCAATCCATGGATGCCTCAGAATGGGTCAGCCGGGTGGCCGACGCTGAGGCGAGAAGACTGCGGGAAGCACTGGATGCGGGCGGCAGCAGGCGTACAAGGCGGGCCATATGAGCCCTCGCGCAGGTCCCAGACGAACTCACCTTTCTTGGTCAACTCCCAGAGAAGGTGAGTATCCTGCGGGAGCCGTCCGACGGATCTGGCTGGTCGGGAAACAGAGCACAATTTCAAATTGGAACACCTTAACGCCAACTTCATTTCTTTCCGAATCGTCACCTCGCTTCCTCCACTTCTACTGTGCCGATCATGTGTCTCGCCTTCCACGACAAGCTCCGTACTTGGATGGTTTGCGCTGCCCAGGTCAAGATAGATCAGACGTAGTGCGATTACTGACTAGTAGCAGCAAGACGACGGCAGGTCGATTTGCCCGTAAGGTCTTTAGCTTTCATGACTTGCCAAGTGGCGTCCGAACAAGGGGATTGACAAGTGGAAGCCCGGAGCGATACATAGCCGTTCGTAGAGATAGGTCGAGGCGTGGTGGCCTGACTGAGAGTCCCAACGGTCCCGTTGTTGGATTGTCCCCGGAAATTGTGGAGAGCGCGGCATGACCGTGTGTAAAGCAAGGTCGACGGCTGGCAATTTGCGCACACAAGGGTGGTCGGTTTCCCGACCACTTGAAGAGGTGTGCCTTCGTGTTTGCTCTCAGAATCGCACTTGCTCTAGTGGCAGTAGACCATCGGCCCAGTGGGAACCGTTCCTATTTTTGAGAACTCGGGCGTTGCCGGGACGGGGACCGAGCTGATGGACAGTTCGCCGATCGAGTTGCGACTCTGTCCTTCGCCGCAGGAGACGGTTCAATTCCGTGCGCCAGATGCAACCAGCACCCAGTTAGATTCGCGTTCCGACGCAGAGCTCATTGAACTCTTCAAGAACGGTTCCAAAGAGGCGATGGATGTCCTTTATTCTCGCTACAGACGTTTAGTTTTGAGCACGAGTCTAAAGATCTTACGCAACCACGCTGAGGCTGAAGACATTGTTCAGGATGTGTTCCTAGAAGTCTGCAAGCGAGCCGAGCTTTTTGATCCAGCACGGGGAAACGTGAGACTGTTCATTCTTCAATATGCCTACTCGCGCAGCCTGGATCGTCGCAAGTATCTGGCCCTTCGTTATTCCAACGGCCACTCGTCGAACGGAAATGGCAACCATGTTCACCGAGAATTCGAGCTTGACTGTGCTCCTAGCGCTCTAGATATATTGACACTCGAGGAGCGCAGACAGATGATCGGCGAAGCGCTAAGAGCTCTGGCACCCAAACAGAGAGAGGTTTTCCGTCTCATCTGCTCTCAAGGGTTGCTGATAAAAGAGATTGCGGACCAGATGGGTGAAACGCAGGGCAACGTGCGCCACTATTATTATAGAGGACTGAAGACACTGCGGCAGGAGTTGTGGAAACTCTTGGGTCAGAACGGGAAGTGATTCCATGCTGTTGAATAGCGAGAAGACGGATCACGACCGCTTCAGCGAGCTTTCGGCACTGGCTGCGATCGGTCAGGTGACGGCAGAAGAGTACCAGGAGCTGAGGGCACACTTGGAGTTGTGTGCCTCATGCCGGGAGGAATATCGGGATTTTTCAGAGCTTCTCCTGAAGCATGTTCCATTAGCATATGGATACGGAGACGATGATTCCTCTGCTGTGGAGACAGTCCCGTCGGCGCTTCCTGCGCACGCATGGCAACGTCCGAATCGGCTGGGAAAAATTTGGCAATCGGTGCGGTCAGTTCCGGTTTATGTATACGCCGCAATGGTTGTTTTGTGCGTGTCGGCCGGAGTGTTTGCTCCAACGGTCTATAGGCATGCAAGGGTTGATCGCCTTCGAGTGGAACGGCTTGCGCACCTGGACGAGGAGAATGCTCGGCTTCGCAATGAGGTTGACCAGCTCTCTGCTCGGACAAACGAGAAAGCGTCGAGCGAAAATTCCCGTATTTCTGCCGGCCGTGCTTCCGGGACTGCCAGTCCCGCCGACGATCATTCTAAGTTGCTTGTCCGCAACCGCGATCTCGAGTCACGATTGAAAGCCGCGACAGATGAGCTTCTGACTTTGAAGGAACAAGCGAACTCTGAGGCGAACCGGGGAAGCGAACTGTCAACAAGGTTGACCGATACGCAAGCGACCCTTTCGAAACTCAAAGAGGAACTGGATGCTGAGCAGGAAGTCCATGCCCGAGATATGGTAACGATTCGCGAGCAGCAGCAGCAGCTGAGCCATGTTGAAGAACGATTTACCGCCGCGATGGATTCCATGGAGCGGGACAAGAGGCTCCTGGCGGCGGACCGGGACATTCGAGACCTCATGGGTGCCCGCAACCTGCGTATCATAGATGTATTTGATGTGGACGGGAAGGGAAAGACCCGCAGGCCCTTTGGCAGGGTGTTCTTCACAGAAGGAAAGTCGTTGATCTTTTACGCGTTTGACCTGGAAGGCGGACGGCCCGCGGTGCAGTCTGCTTCTTATCAAGCGTGGGGTTTTGACGGCTCATACAAAAATGCAATCGCTAGCCTGGGCATCTTCTTTCGAGATGACAAGAACGCGAATCGTTGGGTGCTTAAGTTTGATGATCCGGACGTTCTGTCCGAAATCGACTCCGTGTTCGTCACCATCGAGCCGCCTGGAGGCAGCAAGAAGCCGACAGGAAACAGACTTCTGGCCGCGTACGTAAAGGCCAGCCTCAACCACCCTTAGTTTAAACCTCGTCGAAGTTTGTCTTTCCCACTTGCAGATGTACCCTCACTCTTCGCAGTTAAAAGTTCAAAGCTTTCCTTGGCGAACTGAAGAAAACCGATTACACACACCTTACAAAAATGTTTCAGGCTGGTAAAGGACGTTAAGCCTGGCCGGAAACTCCCACAGAAGGGCAGCACTAAACGGTCCATTAGAGGTGCGAACTATGAAGCGCGCATGCGGATCCTTCTTGGTGTGTCTTTCAATGTTGATGTTAGGGGCGAGTTTGGCTCTCGCAGACGAACTTGCAACTCTAACGGGCTACCTTACAGATCCCAACGGCCTCAGGGTACCAAACGTAACAGTACAGGTAACCAACGTTGACACGAATATTAAATATTCTGGCGAGACGAATGATGAAGGTCTCTACCGCGTGTCGAGCATTCCCACCGGGACTTATCGCGTGGTCGTTCAGAAAACTGGCTTCAAGACCATCGTGAAACAAGGCGTCGAGCTACACGTTCAAGACGTGATCGCCCTTAACTTTCAACTAGAGGTCGGCTCGGTCGCCGAGAGTGTCACTGTCGAAGCCGGCGCATCACTGATCAATACGACGAGCGCTGCGGTCAGCACCGTGGTGGATCAGGCCTATGTAAAAAACATGCCGCTGAATGGGCGCAGCTTCCAGGATTTGATCCTGCTCACGCCGGGAGTTGTCACCGAAAGCCCCCAAGTCAATGGTACTAGGGGGCTCGGGGAGGCCGGCGAATTCAGTGTTAATGGACAGCGTACTGAATCAAACTATTACACCGTGGATGGCGTGAGCGCCAATGTGGGCGTGGCTGCGGGAACAAATATAATTATTGGCGGTGGGGCTAGCGGTTCTATTGCCTCGTCGACGGCACTGGGAACGACACAGGCCCTGGTCTCCGTAGATGCTCTCCAGGAGTTTCGTGTGCAGAGTTCGAGCTACTCGGCCGAATATGGACGCAACCCTGGGGGGCAGTTTGCGTTTGAGACGAAGTCGGGCACAAATCAATGGCACGGAACCGCATATGACTACTTGCGGAACGGTTTCTTTGACGCTCAGGACTGGTTCAACGATTATTTTGGGAAGCCGAACGGTGCGCTTCGACAGAATGATTTCGGAGGCACACTGGGTGGGCCGTTCAATGTTCCACATTTATATAACGGAAAGGACAAAACATTCTTTTTCTTTTCGTATGAAGGACTGCGCCTCACTGCACCTCAGCCAGCAGCGATCAATTTTGTGCCCGACCTTAATCTGCGCTCGACTGCACCTGCGACCCTGCAACAAGCGCTAAAAGCGTATCCGGTGCCCAACGGTCCTGAAGTATTAGTGACGTGTAATCCAGCAACGGATCCTACTTGTCCGTCTAACGGCCAAAAGCAAAACGGGCTCGCACAGTACATTGCGGCCTGGTCCAATCCCAGCTCGCTCGATTCCACCAGCGCTCGGTTCGACCACGCTGTAAACAACAAGCTGAAGCTCTTCTTCCGGTTTAGTGACACCTCATCCAACTCGGCGATTCGGGGAGGGGGGGGGTTCACTCCATCAGTGAACAACATCTCGGCGTTTACTATGCGGACCTACACGGCTGGTGCTAGCAGCATGTTTACCAGCCGGCTGAGCAATGAGTTCCGCCTCAATTATAGTTCGAACGAGACGACAGCAAATCAGGTCATCGACTCGTTCGGGGGTAGTACGCCTGTCGACTTGGAGCAAATGTCGGGACTCGGCCCTGGATCGTTTGCTCAGCTTACCATTAATTTGCCCGGATTTGCTCTTGCGCTCCAGCAGCAGCGGCCGTCCGGTGCTCAGAGGCAGTGGAATGTGGTGGACACGGCGAGTCTCTCCTTGGGGCGGCACCAGGTCATATTTGGCGTGGATTACCGCAGACTGGCACCGTTCGAGATTGTGCCGACCCCCAATATGTTCTACATTTACGTGAGTCAGGCTGCGGTTCAGCAGAACACTCCGATAACACTTGAGCAAACGAAGATTCCGGCTTACCCGCTGTATACCAACTTCTCGGCCTTTGCCCAAGACGAATGGAGGGTGTCGCACCGTTTCACTCTCTCTGTGGGGTTGCGCTGGGAGGTGAACCCGGCCCCGGGGGTGACGCAAGGACTTGAACCTTACACTGTCCAAGGATCCGGTCCAAGTACCTGGGTACCGGCCCCGCAGGGCACCCCGCTCTGGTCAACCACATGGTACAACTTTGCGCCTCGGCTCGGTGCCGCATACATTCTTAATAACGCACCGGGCCGAGAGACTGTGCTCCGCGCCGGCGGTGGCGTCTTCTTTGATACCGGTCAAGTCTTTGGGTCGCAAGGCTTCAATGGTGCAGGTTTTCTTAAGCAAGCGTTTCAGTTGAATTCGGTATTTCCAGTGATGGCTGCAACACTTGCTCCTGCCGTGGTGAATCCGCCCGTGGCGCCATACGGCTCAGTCTACGGATTCGCTTCACATCTGCAACTGCCATACACGGTTCAGTGGAATGCCAGCGTCGAGCAGGCATTCGGTAAGTCGCAGGCCCTTACGGTTTCTTATGTCGGTTCGCACGGGGCGAGGTTGCTGCAGCAAAAGGTTTTTAATCGCCCCAACCCAAACATATCGCAAGCTACTATCTTTGGGAACGGCCTGACGTCGGACTACGAGGCCTTGCAGGTTCAAGTCAGGCGGAGACTGAGCCGGGGATTGACCGCGCTCGCTTCTTATACGTGGTCTCACTGCCTCGATTATGGGTCGTCAAATTTTCAGTTGGGATTTCAGCGCGGCAATTGTGACTTCGACGCACGGCACAGTCTCTCGGCTGCTTTTTCCTACGATCTTCCCAATGTGGGGCATAACGGGCTTGCGAGCACACTGCTGCATCACTGGGGACTCGATGACCGCTTTACCGCGCGAACCGCCTTTCCAGTGCCTTTGAATGGAAGATCGCTCCTGCAACCGGATGGGAGCTTCTTTTTCGGTGGACTGAATCTTGTGCCCGGTCAACCGGTGTATCTGTACGGCTCCAATTGCGCATCTGTTCTTCAAGCGCTGGGGGACCTAACTCCGGGGCAAGGATGTCCGGGAGGTCGGGCGATCAATCCGCAGGCCTTCGCCAATGTAAGTTCTGGTCTCGGGAGCGCTCCGCGGAACTTTGCGCGTGGATTCGGTGCGTGGCAAATGAATCTGGCTGTGCGTCGTGAGTTTCCGCTTTACGAGAATCTGAAGCTGCAGTTTCGTGCGGAGTCTTTCAACATCTTCAACCATCCCAATTTTGGACCAGTCAATGGAAGCTTCGGCTCGACCACATTTGGGCAGGCAACAAGCACGTTAGCGAATTCGCTGGGTGTCCTCAGCCCACTTTACGCAACGGGTGGCCCGCGCTCAATGCAGTTCGCCCTGCGGCTCATATTTTGATCATGAGTCAGTTGCGAGAAAAGGGGCCTGTGGATGTACCGCATACCCCTTTATTTAATCCGGAGCCGAAAAATGTTGCTCGACCGATTCTCTGTCTCGCACCTTGCTTTGAGCTTGATCTCGTTTCTAGCATGTGCTGCTGCGCTTTGCGAAGGGCAAGTTGACGAGAAACCGTTCACTGTGGCCGACGAGGTTGGACTAACGCTTTTCGGTAACCGAGGTGGGGCAGAGCCAGATATACATTTCTCGCCCGACGGTAACTACTTTGCAGTGTGGAGTGAGCGTGGGCGCCTAGATCTGAACCGCCCCGAGGATACCCTGCGGTTTTACCGCAGCCAAGACATCGAGAGCTTTCTGGGGCATTCTAATGCGGTTCAACCACCATTGCCCACTTTGGAAATAAATCGTTCCACGTACACGGAAGGTCCAATCATCAAAGATTGGCGATGGCTGGCTGACTCCAGCGGAGTGGCCCTTCTGGAGCGGACAGCCACCGGCAGTTATCGGCTCGTCCTCGCCGATCTTCGGAAGAAGGCGGTCGAACCCTTGACTTCGGAAAAGGAATTTGTCAAGGCATTTGATATCCGTGACCGGGAACACTTTGCCTATAGCGTGGTTGCTCCGATCGAGCAGAATAAGAGGCAGGCTGAACGCGAGGCGCCTGCCATCGTTGGAACCGAGCGCGACATTCATGAGTTGATCTTTCCGGACAACGGTGTGGCGGTGGCGTTGTCGTCGCGTCGCAGAAGTCTCTTGGCGGTTGTCGGCGGCAGGCGCTCGGAGGTTGTTTATAGCGGGTGGTTCAGGTACTGGTATTCTCAACCTCTAGCACTTTCCCCCGATGGCGGTTCCTTAGTCACGACACTACCGGTTCCCGAGGTTCCATCATCATGGGAAATACTGTACCCGCCGCCCTTCGCCTCCTCTGTTCACCGCGTCCGCGCTGGGCAGCAAGACCCGCGATCAAACGGTGACACGGTATACCAGTATGTTCGGATCAATCTCCGAACAGGCTCCGTACAACCGTTGACGGACGCTCCGATCAGCAATGCTGGGGGGTGGTGGGCGGCTGGCAGTCCCAGTTGGTCAAACGACGGTCAGGAAATCCTGTTGCCGGACACGTTCCTCAGTTCCACGCACCCATCCTCGCCATGCGTTGCTGTTGTGGATCTACCGTCTAAGACTCGCACCTGTGTGGAGATGTTCAAAGGCCAATCTGATGGCGGAGTCCAGAAAGGCTACGGCTTGGTAAAAGACGCTAGGTTCGCAAGCGGGGACAGGCAAAGAGTGATCGTAACCTTCATCAAACGCGATGACCAGTCGGTCGGAACCACCGAATACCTGCGAGGCGCTGACGGTGCTTGGCATATCGCCGAACGCAAGACTCAGTTCGACGATGTGCATAACAGTTTCGAAATTACGGTGAAGCAGTCGCTCAATGAGCCTCCGCTGCTGGTTGCGACGAACAAACAGACATCGCGAGTCATCTGGGATCCCAATCCACAGCTCAAGAACATCGAACTGGGGCAGGCCCGCGTTTACAAATGGAAGGACAAAGAAGGTAGGAAGTGGAGCGGCGGGCTGTTCGAGCCGATCGGCTACAAGCCTGGAGAGCGGTACCCGCTGGTAATTCAGACGCACGGTTTTTACGAATCAGAATTTAGGCCCTCTGGCATATACCCGACGGCATTCGCGGCCAGGGCGCTGGCCGCGTCGGGAATCGTCGTACTGCAAGTAGCAGGCGGAGTTTGCCCAGTTGTGAGCCTTGATGAGGGTCCGTGCAATGCCCAAGGCTTCGAATCTGGTGCACGCCGACTGGTATCAGAGGGCCTGGTAGATCCGGGAAAGATTGGCATCATCGGCTTCAGCCGCACCTGCTTGTACGTGATGGAGATGCTGACTACGAGTTCGCTGCACTTGAAGGCTGCGTCCATCACTGACGGCATCATGGGAAATTACTTTCAATACCTAATGTGGGAGGGATACGAGACCACCGATGAACTAGATGCGATGATTGGTGCGCCGCCCTTCGGCGGAGGGTTGCAGCGATGGCTCAAGCGGTCTGTGGGCTTCAACCTCGATAAGGTAACCACACCGTTGTTAGTCGTTGGAGAGGGCAAGCTCAGTTTGCTCTCCATGTGGGAGCCCTATGCCGGACTTCACCATCTTCACAAACCAGTGGAGTTGATCATGTTGAATACCGACGAGCACGTTCTTACCAATCCTGCCGCACGAATAGCGTCACAGGGCGGATCGGTGGACTGGTTCCGCTTCTGGCTCCAAGATCACGAAGATCCCGATCCCGCCAAAGCCGCGCAATATGCTCGCTGGCACGAGTTGCGGAAATTGCAGGAAGCCCAGGCAAGTTTGACGCTTCCCGCCTTGTAAAATTCCTGCCGTGTCGAAGAAAGAGGCTGTCACTCACTCTTGAGGAAGGGGTAGATCAGGTCTTCCCAATCTTCATAGGCCCCACTTGCCTCATTGTTCGGCACACCCTCAAAGATGACAGAGCCTGGTTTTGTTCCGTGAACCGCATTGATCGCAGGTGTCAATGCGTTCATTTCTGGGGCTTCATATTTCATGACCTTCATCTCCTTTCTTTGAGGCATTCACATATTTGGAGTCGACTAGCAATTAGACTGACGGAGCGCCCGTCATTACGGGCGCTCCATCAGAGATTTACTTAGTCCTCCCACTCTTCATAGGCCGCGCCTGTTTCATTGTTTGGCTGGCCATCAAATGAAGTACTGCCTGGCTTAGACAAACTCTGAATAGCGTTGATCGCAGGCGTCAATGCCGTCAGTTCTGGGGTTTCGTATTTCATGGTTTTCACCTCCTTTCTTTGATGAATTTACCTACGCAGCTTGCTAGCTAGCTGAACTTTTGTACTGATTGGGCGCTGAGAGTTCCTTCTTTCAAGAGCCGAAGAATAGCTTTGCGTGTTTGTGGACTTCGAGTTCGTTAGGACTCTGTGGACAGTGAGATGACGTAGCCAGGACTCGAGCGTTAGTGTGCGCCTCAGGCCGTTGATGGGGACGTTTCCGTTGCACCGAGCTTTCTGCAACGCTTCCAAGAATCGATTTGGATCAATAAACCCCATGGAACTGCTGACCATGTGCTGTCCGACCTCAGCCAAGCCGGGCCATTCTACCGAGATGCGTTTCGGCGGCTCTGGTGGAGCAAACCATTTTCTCTTTCTGTTCAAGAGTTCGTCCGGAACAATCCCGACAAGGGAGCGCTTCATCAGGGAACGGCGCTGGCCCACCCGGACGATCTGTTCCCGAGAGATGGCATACATGAATTCCAGAAAATTCCGGTCAAGATAAGGATAACGTGCCTCGCGGAGCATCCCCGGGCAGAGGGTAGAGTATGCCAGTAGCCTTCTCGCGAACTCCAATTGGCTAACGTTATCTTGAAAGCTTGGCAAAGGACCGAACAGCTGCATCCTGAATGGATAACCGCAAAGGGCTGTGTGATTGCGGCGGGTGAACCCTGGATGGACCCAAGGAGCTGGATGCATGTCTTCGGGCACGCCTGCGAGAAAGGCTGGGAAAAAGCCTCGAAGGGCTTCCCAAAGCAAGGCGAGCGGAGGTTTTCTCATCTTTCCTGCCCAGGCTTTCAGTTGATGGGCGAGTGTAACGAATCGTGCTCTGGCCAGGAGGTCTTGCAGTTCGGGCCGTGGCGTGGGCACGCCGCCGCCCGTGACCTCGTCACCCCCGAGTCCGGAGAGCGTGACTCGATGCCCCTGTGAAAGCATGTGCGCTGCATATTGCTTGAGAAGATCGACGTGATGCTTGACGGGGATCGGAGTCGCCGCAAAGTGATCGCTCGCAAACTCGGACGCGATGGATCTTTGTGAGCCTAGGTCTCTTGGTGCACCAGTGTTGATATGGCAGCCGGTGCGGCCACGCTTCTCTTCCACTTTAGTGAAGTAGCGGCGTTCGTTTGTGTCCGGTTCGAGGTGGTCGTAGGAGTCGTCGTACCAAGAAATGGTGTCAAGGCGCGGGCAATCGGTTTGGCCGCGGGCGATGACCATATCCGCCATGCAGACGATAGAGGAAGAGTCCATGCCGCCGCTGAGTTCGGCGAGGACAGGCCTATCGGAACGGAGTTTATGCTGGACTGCCTTCGCGAAGACCGTGCGGAAGTGCTCTTCGTATTCGGCGTCGTTGCGGTAAAGGATTTTTTTGGCAGGATCGAAATCCCAATACTTGCTGACCGTGTGTTTTCCTGGCCGGAGGAGCACGGATGCGGACGGTGGGACGGAATGAATGCCGACGTAGGGCGTCAGATGCGCAGCGGGTAAGGAAGAGAGCCAGCCGGCGATATACTCTTCGCAGATTTCGAAGGTTCTGCCCGCGAAAAGGACGAGCGGATCAAGGATGGTGCTCCAGGTTAGCTGTTTTTCGTCAAATGAATAATAAAGATGCTTCGTTCCGATGGGGTCTTTGGCGAGCAACACGGAGCGCTCGCGAGGATTCCAGATGGACAGCGCCCAATCCCCGATAAGTTTGCCAAGACAATTGGTGTCCCACTTTTCGAACGCCGCGGCGACGATGACAACGTCCGTGGGGCTGATGGTCAAGGAATCGCGCAGCTCGCTGATAAGCTCGGCGCGATTGTCCAAGCGGCCATCCCAGGTGACCACCGCACCGGATGGAGAAATATGCGGTTGCGTTTCGCGGTGTGATTCATTGGTGGTGTGGAAGGCGCAGTAGAGGATCTTTACGCCGCCCTTGGAATACGCTTCGTTACTGTCGGGCCCATAGGGAATGAGGGTCGCGCTAACTTTCTCGATGTAGTCGGGAGAAGGCGGCTGACCTTCAAAATTCCATTTTCCAAACTGGACGCTCATGATTTGTTCTCTTGCTTAGCGATCACTCGACATGTTCCTGGCGATTTCTTTGCTAACCTTGGGTGGAAGCCTGCCACGCCAACTTGCCGTTCAGCGTTGTATCCAGGTTTACGACCCCTAAGGCGCGAAGATCCCTGAGCCACTCTTCCACGAAGATCGTTCGCATCAACGTAACTATGGGGACTTCTTCGCCGTGCCGCGCCTTTTGCAAGGCCTCCGAAATGCGTTCCTGGTCCACAATTCCGAGCGAACTGCTTGCCATGTGATGGGTCATTTCAACCCAATGGGCCCAATCCCTCGAGATGCGAACCAGTGGCGCGCGGGCAACAAACGCTTTCCCTTTCTTGTTTAGGATTTCGTCTGGGACGATGCCAACGAGTGCGCGACGCATCAGAGAACGGCGTTGGGTCGGGCGGACCAGTTGCTCACGCGGAATCGCGAACATGAATTCCAGCAGGCCACGATCCAGAAAAGGATAACGCTTCTCGAAAGGCGGTTCGAATGGCAAAGCGGTGCGCGACAGTTGCCTTCGCAAGGCATCGAGTGTGTCAACATTCTCCTGGAAACTCGGCAAAGGACCGAAGAACTTCGTCCTCGACGGATAACCGGTTAGCGCTGCCCAATGGTGCTTCACGAAATCGGGCTGCAGCCATGGGGCCGGACGCATGTATTTCGCGACACCCACGAGCGCAGAAGGGAAGAATGCTTTGGCAGCCTGCCAGAACAAATGGAACCAAGGCTTTCTTTTTTCCAGTGCCCAGACTTTCAGTTTGTGAGCGAGCACGCCGAATTGTGCTCTTGCGAGAAGATCTTCGAGTTCCGGTGTCGGCGTCGGTACGCCCCCCATAGTCTCGTCGCCACCGATGCCGGAGAGCACGACGCGATATCCTTGCGAGGTTAGACACATCCTGATTTGCGGGGAAGTCCGGCCATCGTAGCCAGGAGTCGGCACAAAACGGTAGTTAATCGACTCGGGAAGTGGCTCGGGATTTGCTTCTGGACCCTGCGTACCGACATTGACATGCCACCCGGTATGACCGCGCTTTTCTTCGACTTTGGTGAAATAGGGTCGCTCGTTCCAGTTGGGTTCCGAGTCGTCGTAGTAGGAGATGGTGTCGAGGCGCGGAGTCTCCGTGACGCCACGGGCGATTATGGTGTCGGCCATGCAGACGATGGAGGAGGAGTCCCTCCCGCCACTGAGTTCGGCGAGGACAGGCCTATCGGAACGGAGTTTGCGCTGAACGGCTTTGGTATAAACGGTGCGGAAGTGCTCTTCGTATTCGGCGTCGCTGCCGTAACGGATTTTTTTGGCAGGATCGAAATCCCAATACTTGCTGACCACGTACTTTCCCGGTCGGAGGAGTACCGAGGATGACGGAGGGACAGAATGAATGCCAACGCAGGGTGTCAGATGCACAGCCGGAAACATAGAGAACCAGCCGGCGATGTATTCTTCGTTGAGTGCGAAGGTTTTTCCAGAAAACCGGACGAGTGGATCCAGGATGGTGCACCAAGTGATCTGGTCTGTGTCGATTGAATAATAGAGATGGCGGGTGCCGATGGGGTCTTTGGCGAGGATCAACGAGCGGTTGTTGGGGTTCCAGATAGAGACCGCCCAATCCCCGATAAGCTTGGCGAAGGAATCGGCGCCCCACTTTTCGTAGGCCGCCGCGACGATGGCAAGGTCGGTGGAATCAAAAGCCAAAACATCTCGCAGGCCGCTGATAAGCTCGGCGCGGTTGTCCAAGCGGCCATCCCAGGTAATGACCGCGCCCGACGGGGAAACCTGCGGCTGCGATTCACGTCGCGATTCCTTCGTGGTGTGGAAAGCACGATAGAGAATCATTACGGCGCCCTTGGAATACGATTCGTTGCTGTCGGGTCCGTACGGAGCGAGAGTTGTACTAACCTTCTCGAAGTAGTCCGTGGCTGGCGGCTGGCCTTCCCAATTCCATCTTCCAAACTGCACGCTCATGATTCGTTCCCTCTCTGCTTCCGGTTAGGCCTTAGCACCTGTCGAGCACTCCATACATTTCGGGCGTGTACGACTTGTCGTTCACTACGCGACCATCGACTTCAACCCAGGCGTGGGCCTTGAAGGGCATTTGCTGCGCACCAATGACCATCTGAGCGGGTACTCCGTACCGCTTCAAAACACAGGCGGCTGCCGCAGAGCGCTGCAAGCAAAGCGCTTCTTTCCAATACCAGATACAAGCCATGTCCACTGCGGCACAGATTCGTTCGACAGCTTCGGGAGACGCAGCTTTCTTCCCAACGGGATATCTTCGGACCTCGTTGTACAGTGCCGCGAAATTCCCACGCGCCAAGTACAGATCAAAGTGAATCAGCTTCAAGTACGCTTTAATAACAAGAAACGACATGACCGAGTCTTCCTTTAGTTCTGGAATACAGGCTCCAGGAGCCAAGAGTTCCGCAAACCGGCTGAGAGCTCGCCGAGTCCGGATTCCACGCTGGGTATTTCTTGAGTTGGATATTGATCGCTGAATGTTTTTTGGATTTCTTGATTTGAACGTTTGGTCAGCAAGCATTGCAGCATCAAGAGCCAGGGCTCAGGGAACCGAACTCCCAGAACCCCCAGTTCCGAGAGTTCACGGACCCAGGTCACAATTGCAGTCACTGGGTCTCGCGACGGATAGCGCTGTTCGATTAAGCTGAGAATCGTATGGCGCTCAGTAATGTTGAGCAATAGCGCCAGGAAGAATTGCAAGTCGCTGTTCGAAACCCGCTCGCGAACTTGTACAATCGTGTTCCTTCTTTCAACCTGAAGCAGCGCCGGTTGCAGCGCTTCCATCAGCTTAGGATGCTTCCATCGAGCCGCTAGGAGCAAATTATGCCGTTCATCCTCATCTTCAATCAGCTCAAAGGTAGAAAGCAGAAATTGGAATACAGAGTAGGCGTCTTCAGTTCCGAGTACATGACGCGCAATTTCGTTGTATTCGGCACGCTTGCCGCTGATCAAGAGCATTCTTAGGAGCTGAGTGCGACGCTGCACCGAGGGAACCATGGCGAACGGGTCGTAGGCTATTGTCGGTGGAAGGTAAGAGTATTGCGGCTGCTTGTTAGCCTCTCCGAGTGTTCGAACCACAACTGTCAGGCTCGGTCGATCGAGATGAAACGTGGAATGAATCAGTTGTTTCCCGGCGATAATTGGGCGCGAATCCCCCTTTCGCAAAAGCTCAGCCTTCTTCAGGGAAACCCGGCCCAATGCCAGACGCATCGTTACTTGTTCTGTAGGCTCAAACTCCCACAGGCTCTGCAGGCTGGAACCATGCATGACATGGAACGCACCTGAAAAGGAGTGCTGGTGTATGGCAGGAATGCCTTGAACCCAAAAAAGCACCTCGATGCGAAAATCACGGCCGCCAAACACGGTTAACGGTGGCTGCCCGAACTTGGCGCTAAGATCGGCTTGGCCGGGCAATCGTTCACAGGTCAGAGCCCATTTCGAAACGTCCCAAAAGGAAACGTGCTGGTCGGGTGGCAGTTCAGAGAGCCCCCGGCTTGCCACTTCGGGGAAGTCTTCTTCGTTATAGTTTCGTTCTTTCCAAAGACGAGCAACCAGGGACCCGAGCCTCTGAAAGAATTCCATGAGTACATCTCCCCTGACGTCAAGAGTTCTGCTGGGCTGTTGCGGGATGGTTCATCCACTCAGGCACCAGCCACCCGCCGTCTCGAGCTAAATCCATGCGCCGTGCGATCTGAAACCCGTCGGGATCGGTCGCCAGCTGATGGCGGCCTAGCCAGCCTGTCACGAGGTGACCTTCAGGATCGCCCTCTCGACTCCGAGCGAACCACCGTTCAAGAACATTGCCGCTATCTTGCAGTTTTCCAAAGAGGGCATCTGCTGCTTTCCAATCAGTGTTGCATTGAATCCCTTGAGCAAGCCGAAGGGCCTGATTCACAAACGCGAAAGAGTCCTTTTGTTTCAAATGTTCCGAAAGTAGTTCATCAAGCGACGGACACGAAGCACCCGTGATCTCTCCACGCCTCAGAAGATAGGCGAGGTTCAACGAAGCAGCAGGATTGCCTCGACGACGTGCCTCTTGGAACAAAACGCTGGCCTCTTCGGCAAGTCCACGCGCTGCCTTTGTCGTGGCCGCAAGGGATTTTTGGTACAAATAAAGGCCAAGTTCTAACAGTTGACTTGCATTCGTGGCTCCCGAGCGTCGCAGCCAACGAAGGCCCTCTTCTTGGTTGCGGTCTAGACCCCAACCAGAGAGTAGATAGGCACCTAGCTTTATCATTGCGACCTGATTCCCCTGCCGAGCAGCTTCGCGCAGCAAGCGTTCACCCTGCTCAGGATTACGCGCCAAGCCATTACCTGTTATAAGTCTGGTTCCTAGACTGATCATGGCAAGACGATTTCCGCGTTCAACAGCGTTGCGGAGCCATCGTTCGCCTTCCGCCGAAGATCCAGGTGTTTCATTTTCGTCGAACTCATACTCTGCAAGCTTTTCCATGGCGAAGGGATTGCCCAATTCGGCTGACTTCTTGAGCCACGCGAGCCCCTCTTCGAGTGATTTAGGCAAACCGTCGCCAGTCCGCAATCGCAGGCCGAGCTTCTCCATTGCGTACAAGTCGCCCTCTTGAGCGCGGTTTCGAAGCCATCGCTCGCCTTCACTTGGTGAGCTTTCCAGCCATCCACGGAAGCTCGAAGGCGAAACAATATTCTTGGCGGAGGATTTCCGTTGTCTTTTTAGAAGAACGATGGAGTCCAGACCAAGGTCTAACGCCGAAGCCCTAGTGTCAATTTCAGTATTCCTGGCGACTTTAGCGGCTGCGTTCGTTACTGTCATCGAACTGAACCTCCGGAGTCTCGGTTATTTCTCAGGTATTCCTCGAACTTGCAATCGGCCAAGTCACTTTGCAGAGGGCTGGGCGGCTAGATATGTTTTTCATCTCGTTCGCGATGGTGCGGAACGTCAGCTCTTCCGTCAACTACAAACAGTACGCATTCCCGGCCAATGTACGCAGATCCGGCCATAAACTTGGCCGGAAGGACAGATCTCCGAATCAAGCGTTGTTCGTAGTTACGGAAGAGAAGTCTTGGCCTCGGGTTCCGATGTGACGGGTGTGTTCTGCGGCAAAGCGCATGGGTCAGTTGTACTTATTACTGCGACCCCGTTAGTGAATAACACCTCGGGTCAGTACGACGGTGCGGTCAGCCCGTTTAAGTCCCTAATATCCTGTGCGAAATGAAAACGAATCGTCTGATGGGGAATGTCCTATACTTTTCTTCTATCATTTTGTCGCGCCGACTCTACGGTGTCCTCTGGTTTGCCGTGAACCTCTTTGATTAAGACTGATCCTCAATTCGGCTCGTCACCCCCTCCAACTCAGCATTATCGACAAGCAGTAAATGTTGCGTGAGGAGTTTGATAAAGTTCGTTACATCATTCGCGGCTCGTTCTTCGGGAATATTAAATCGCTCAGCAAGCTGACCAATGATCTCCTTAGTTGGAAGGCCAACTGACAGGTTCTCCCAAATGAGGGCCGCCACGGGATTCAGTTCAAACATACGTCGGCCAGCGATTTCTAACGTGGCCTTACCGCCTGGTTGTGACACCAGAAGCGCTACTCCCGATACCTTCATGCCTAACCTCCGCGGCCTTGGACCAAATCTACGAACCTTCGCCGATTCAACGATCCGCCACAGAACTTTCCGCTGACGCTGTCGAGCCTGTCGTGTTGCTTCCGAAATCGCGTGTCACGGCTTGTAGAGCGCCTCCGTCGTCGCCGGTGATGCTACATTCCTCGGTGCTCGTCACCAGCCCGTACTTGAACAGTCGTCCAAGACTCCAATGGGCATCAGCGGCCGATACTTGATCGACGTTCCTGCCGAATGTCTCGACCACTTTCGTAGCCGGGATGCCGGGATGAACAGCGATGTCGCGCAGCATCTGATCGAATCTTTGCGGAGTTGGAGAATCGTATAAATGACACAGAAAATAGAATCGAGCGGGCCGTTTCAGCCATTCTCGTCCCTCGGCCGTTATGAAACACTTGCAATGCGGGTCTCGCTTTCCGGTAGCAAAGTGGCCAAAACTCTTCTCTAGGGACATGCGGAATACTGCACTCGTAAGAGCTTCTTCCCACGGAGCAGCTTTTGCCATCTGTATTGATTCTCCCCACAATTCTTCATAGCGTTTTACAATCACGGGCCAACTGTAATGCTTCTCTGCAGATTGCCTTGCTGCCCGTCCCATTTGCCTCCGAAGAGCTGGATTGTGTACAAGAGTTTGGATCTTCTCAGACAAGGCGGGGACGTCGATCGTTGTGGATTGTGCCAAAGAATCTTCTTCTACCATTGATATCCTGCAGTCGCGTAGCTCGAGGTCTTCCACGCTTGAGGGGAATAAGGATGGAACCAAGAACCCGGTCTCACCATCGGTAACGATGTCACGATATCCGTCCCAGTCTGAAACAACAGCTGGAAGGCCATAGGATAGTGCCTCTGCAACGGTCAATCCGAAAGTTTCCTGTATATTGTCGCTGGGAGATGCGAAAATATCGGCGCCGGAATACAGCATGTGTTTGTCGTTTGCGGATGGATTCGGCCATATCGTCAGGTTCTGGATACAACCCAATTCGTTCGCCAGAGCTGTCAAGCGGCGAGCTTCATTCGTTTGCGTATCGTCGCCTGCGATTAGCAAATGGGTTCTAACCTCCCTACTCAACAGGTTCGACAAAGCAATGAGCAAAGGTCCTAGATCGCCCTTGCTCATCTGTGATAGACGACCAAAAAAGAGAGTTATGGTTACCTCTGCTCCAATATTTAGGCGCTGGCGCAAATTAATCCGGTACTCTGGCTCCAGGGGCGGAATCGTCACCCCAAGGGGAACAAGAACTCGACGCGGCCGATATGCTGTGTTCGGTGGCAACAGCCGACCAATTTCTTCGATGTAGACCTCGATCGTTCTCATCCCGGCCTTACTGGAACAAAAGAGGAGATCGGCTTCGCAGAGTCCCGCAAAGTAGTGCTGTAGGATGGCAAAAACAACGCGCTCCGAATTGATGGAGTGAATCAATCCACATACAGGTGCATCTTGTCGTTGGAGTTTTCGACGGATTGTTGCTAACGTTCGTAATTGTGGATCGAACGCGGTCAGGACAACCTGGTCAGAATTCGTAATCGGCAGCTTGCTTCCCATAGGGACAGCAACTAGTCTTTTGACGCTGTCCGCGGTTAGGCCGTCTGCAATCAACTCCTCCTTCTTTTGGTCCGTAAGCCCGGGTATAAAGTAAGCATCGTACGTTCCGTAGTTGAGTAAGGCGCACAGGACACTCCAGCCAAACACCTTGGCGCCCATCACCGTCGTCTGATCCCATTGTTCTTGATGACGTTCGGGATTTCTGGGCAAACTGGGAATGTACAAAGCTCTCATCTATTCAGTTCTCCGAAGTGTTTTGAGCGTTCGTTACTGTCAGCGGATGAACCTCCAGAGTCTGGGCTATTTCTCGAAATCCTCGAACTTGCGATCGGTCAGATCACTCTGCAGAGGGCTGGGCGGCTAAAAATATTTTTCATCTCTTTCGCGATGGTGCGGAATGTCAGCTATTCCGTCAACTACAAACAGTACGCATTTCCGGCCAAATGTACGCAGATCCGGCCATCACTTAGCGCGGCCACCGAAGATTGTGCCTAAATGTTCTCGCTGGAGATGGGGTAGAACCCTTGTCCGCCAGCAGCGGCAGGGGAGTTATGGAGGAGAGCGTATAGGCCACCATTGCCGACCAGTCGATCATGCGTACCCTGCTCCTCAACGATGCCGCCGTTCAGCACCACGATACGGTCGACCCATTTGAGCGCGGAGATTCGGTGCGACACAAAGACAATTGTCTTGTCGGCGAAGCGCTCGACCAGATTGGTGAAAACCCTCCGTTCGGAGGGGACATCCAGTGCTGATGTCGATTCGTCGAGCAGTAGTACGGAGGGATCTTGAAGCACCAAGCGTGCCAGGGCTAGGCGCTGTCGTTCACCACCCGACAGGAAATTGCCTTTTGGGCCAATTGGAGTATCCCAGCCTTGCGGAAGGCGGCCGATCAGTTCTCCGAGATCCGCAATTTCGAGCGCCTCAATGAGTTCTTTGTTCGCTGCTGAAGGCTTCCCAAGTAGAAGATTCTCTCTCAGCGTTCGGTCGAAGAGGACGGCATCCTGCATGAGATAGCAGACCTTCGTCCGAAGACTCTCCAAGTGCACGTCTCGAACGTCCATTCCATCGATGTACACGGCTCCTTGATTCACGTCGTACAGCCTTGCAATCAGCTTTGTGATCGTGCTCTTGCCACTGCCGCTGACCCCGACCAACGCAACCTTCTCGCCAGCCTCTAGCGTGAGCCCGAGTCCATCCACCACTGGGGCTCCTTTTCCGTAGGAGAAAGATACTCCCTGCAATTCGACGTGCCCTTGAGAAGGGGAGGGGAGGTGCACTGCGCCCGGCGATTCCGATACAGTCGGCGTTTTTTCAACAACCTCCACAATTCTCCGAATGCTCGCGCTCAAGCGGTTAAACCGAGAATAGATGTCCACGGCAGCATTCAAGGGATCAAACAATCGTGCCAGATAACTGTAAAACGCAACCAGCCCACCGACAGTCAAAGCTCCAACGAACACCTCGTAACCGCCGTAACCAAGAGTCGCTATGGTGCCGAGTGCAATCACTGCCATGTAGCAGGTCCTGAACAATGTCTCGGTCAGGGTTCGCTGATTCAATGCCTTCATTCTTGCTGCGGCCCGCTCAAGGAACGCCTGAACTTGACTTCTCTCCCGGTGCAAGAGCTGGATTTGGATGACAGACGCTAAGTGTTCCTGCAGGAAGCTGCTCTCTCTACTGGATTGTTGCTGCGCGCTGTCGGATGCCTGCCGCAATCGGCTTTCGAAGTGCCTCCTGAAAACGAAGAAAAGCGGCATAAGCGGTAGAAGGAGAATGGTCAACCGAAAATCGAGGAAGAGCATTGTTCCGATGACGAAAACAGCGTTGAACGTCGTTTGGAGAACATAGGGTACAAGGCTTGATCCCAGTTCCGCCACCTGATCCACATCCTGCTCCATTCGGTACAGCTTTTCACCGATTGGCGTCGATTCGTGGTAATCCGCAGAGAGGCGATTCATGTGCTCTAAAATGTCAAGCCGAATGCGGAAAACGAGATTCTGGACGGTCCGGAAACTCACCATACCCGCAAGCGCGGAAAAGCCTAGCCGACAGACATAGATTCCCAAGAACCCTCCCGCCGCAAGCAAGAGCAGACGCATGTCTCTTTTCGGCAGGACCTTGTCAATGAGCCATTTGATGAGGAGAGGATCGAGCAGAAACATCAAGCTGCTCAGTACGATCAGAGACACACTCAGGAGATGCGTCCGAAGGAGGGGCCGTAGCTTGCGGACAAACCATCGGAGCTGAGAGCTGAACTTCAGAACCAAAATTCTCCTCCAACCCTTCGGACAGTCATCGTGAAGTTCATGCAAGCGGCCGAGGGCGCAATTTGGAGGTCATGGATGTCCGTTATACAAGCGGACTTAAGACCCATCGCCTTTACCTTCGCGTATCCGGGGCCCGTCTAATCGGTCCTCTTTGTCGGTGTGTCGAGGCAATCTTCCCAAGGACTCTAACCAGGCACTTGTGGCTTTGCGCCCCTCCTCGATCATTGTTAGCCAGAAGTCCGTGAATTCTTCCAGTTCGAAGGTTCGCGTCTCTGAGCCGAGAGCAAGCTGAACGATATTCTTCGTGTCATCGCGATGCGTGAAAGTGACGACCATGTCGTGTTTTTTGAACTCGTAAAGCAAGGGGTCTGATCCTTCTTTCTAGAATTGAGGCAAGCAGCCAATCGCTGCGATGGTCTCCAAACATTTGCTAAGCCACGTTTGCATCTAAGAGCTCCGAGCTACGCTCCATCGAACTAGGCCTCGGGCGCTACGCTGCAAGTTTGTTTTTGCCCCAGACTGCCCTGAATTCCGTCGGGCTTAGCAGAAAGAGTCTCTTAAAGCTTCTTCCGAATTCGGCAGCTCTTTCATACCCGGCGTCAGCCGCAATCGCTTTGATTGGTACAGTTGTCGTTGCCTTTAACTGTTCTGCGGCGAAGCCGAGGCGGCTTTTTTTCAAATATTCTTTGAAACCGATTCTCATTACACGTCGGAACACCCGGCGAGCTTGACGGCCCGACATATGCAAGCCAAGCTGTTTACAAACATCGTCGAGATTCGAACCAACCTTTCCGGGATGACTGTCGACGAATTCTTTGATTTTTTTTGCCCGCCAGTCCATTTCGGCTGGTTCGTCCGATTGCGTTGAAATGCGTTGGTCCCAAAAGGCATGTACAGTGCCCAGAATTCGAACGTCAGGTCGTTTGTAGGCCATGGTGCGTACCTCCAAGCCGATCGATTTGTCTTCAGGCTAGGCCTTATGTCTCTCTCACCATCGCGTCCGCTTATGGCTTGCCCCGCGACACTTCCTTCCGCGATCTGGAACGTCGACTCTCTGAGTTGGCTGCATTTCAGAAAACGGGTTCGTCCATGAAATTACAGAAATCAGACAGTTCTGCTCGAAGACAAACTCCCGACACCTCCAGTCTTCCGCTGACTACCCTGTCGTTGTTGAACACAGCCACCCGCAGACAGTGGCAGAAAAAAACTATTCCCTGACCACGTTGTGGCAAGACTTCGCGCACAGGCTCGCACACAGAGGGTGGGATACAGCTTTGATTCGCGGAAGAATCCAACACGTTAGTCTCAGCATGAGGTGGGGTTTCGCTCGAATCACAGGTCCAGGCCGCCGGCGCATTCGACAGTTCGGTTTTCACGGAGGCACACCATGTATTCCGAAACATGTCAACCCCGCGCCCCGGCGGCCTTGGGCCCGTGAAACAGGCCGTTCCGTTGAAGAAGCCCCACGTCTTCGAGTTTGGATAAGCACTCGTCGATGTCGCGTTCGAGCTGTTCGTGGGAGATTTCGTATTGGGTTTCCATCGCGTCCACGAGTCCGCGAAGGTCGACTCCTGAAGGGCTCGCTTCCACTGTGCTCCAAATTCGTGCAGCAACTGGATTGAGGCTGTAGCAGAGCCCCTTTCGAATATCGAGAAGCACGGCGCCATCTTCGGAATATGTGGAACGGACGTCTGGGGAGGCCAACCACATAGCGTTGGAATCTGTTTTCACGCTTTCCCTCCGGCAGAAGTGTCTGAGCTCGAAGCAAACGGCCTCAGGGGCTGGCTGAGGTCTCTTGAAAGACTGAAGGAGTAGCCTGAAGTCCGAAGTTCTCGGGCCGACCCACCTCTGTCTCGCGCTACCGCTTGCGTGGCGACGCGGTTGAAGGTGTCGCACGAATTCGAGTGCGTGTGTGAAAAAAAGTGTTTGTGCTCCGAATCCGGGCCCATATAGATGAACGGCGAATGGGAGATTTGTGAATGAAGTGTGTCTTCGAGGTTGTTGTCCGGTTGATTTCATGGACTTACGGACAAGAACTGCACCGGGCTGAGCATGGTTTGGGCGACGCCTATCGGTCGTAGTTCGAACCGCAATTCCCCTCCAAAGGGAGAATGGTGGCCGAGAATCCGACCTGGAGTGGCTGCCCTTCGGGGTCCTTCGAAATTAGACCGGTGCAGATCGTGTTGCCAGCGGTTTTCAAAAGGCAGCGTGGGCTCACCCTTCAAAAAATATGGCACCGTTCTCTTGATGAAACTTGGCACCACGCTGCGCGCCGACGTAAGGGTCAGGGCCAGGGAGAGGGCAAAGGCCCTCCATCATTTTCACTAGTCTATAATGAACGGTACTATTGACTCACTATGGTATAGGGGGTAGCGTACCTCTTCATGACCCGGGGCAGGTCACTCCAGTCTAGGAATCCTCCGGGCCCTCCCGGGCAGCGCCTCAAAGCTCTGCGCGAGGCTTTGGGCATCAGCGGTCGAGATGTGCAAACCTATAGCCTCCTAATCGCGCGTTCGCAAGGGAACAAGAGATATTGCATCTCCCATAGCTCGCTGGTCGAGATTGAGAACTCCACCAGGGTCCCGAGTGTCCACAAACTGTTCACACTGAGCGCACTCTATCGAATTAATTTCGTGGACCTCCTCCTGTTCTTTGGAATCGATCTGGATCAGATCAACACAGCCCACCTCGCCGTCAAGCTGCCCAGGACTCATCTCGTTCCTTCCGAGATCTATGACACGGAACGCCGTGTGAGTTTTCCAGTGAGGTTCGATCCGGGAGCGAGGATCGAAGAGACGAACCTCCTCTCTCGCATGGTGCAGACTTGGGGCGAAATACCTATCGGGTTCGTTCAGAATCTCGGCCTTCGGAAATATCTCTACGGATTCATTGGGATGGATGATTATACGCTGTACCCGATGATTCGTCCCGGCGCTTTCATCCAGATCGACGACCAGGACACCAAAATTGATCCGGATCCGGGAGAGAACGAGTTTGAGCGTCCCATCTACTTCTTTCAGCTTAGAGACGGCTATGCCTATGGCTGGTGTGAATTGGAGGGCAAGGTCCTGAGCATCATTCCTCATTCGATGTCGGGAAGAAAGACACGGCAATTCAACTATCCGGACGATATAGACGTTGTGGGCCGGGTGGTTGCTGTGGCGATGCCGCTCCGGCGGAAACCCGCCCGGTCATCTTTGCCTGCTGCTGACACCAAGAGGATTCAATAGACCACCGGGGATATCCGCGCCGCTCCCCAAAGCGGCTCAACCGATTCAACGACCTTCCCAAATTGGCACTGACCTGAACCGAAGTCCTATTGCGCTCGCTGACTTCCTTTGTTCTGCTGGGGGTAGCACCAAAGAAGTAACCAGGCGATGCTCAATTGCACCCCGGAGAAAGACTTAAGGCGATCCGCAGGCATCTCGGGATTTCCACGCGTCAAGTCGAAAAATACAGCCGACAGATTGCAACGGCCGAAGGTAGTGCGAAGTTCTATATTTCCAATGCCTGGCTCAGCCAGATAGAGGCGACAGGGCCAGTCCCGAGTGTTCAAAAGCTCTTCAGCTTAAGCGCCATCTACCGGCTCAATTTTGTCGAGTTGCTGTCTCTGTTTGGGATCGACTTGGAGAGAATCGGCCTCCATCAGCTCGAAATTCGTTTACCCAAAACGCACCCTGCAAAGCTGGAAGTCTACAATGAAGACAGGACCGTCACGTTTCCCGTGCGCTTCCACGAAGGGTTTAAGGTAGAGAAGACGACTCTACTCTCACGCATGGTGAAAATCTGGGGCGAGGTGCCAGTTTCAGTCATTCGGCACCTGGATATCAGGCATAGTGAGTACGGCTATGTCGGCCTTCGAGACCATACGATGGATCCCCTTGTCCCGCCGGGCTCTTTCGTGCAGATAGACAGCCAAGTGCGCGAAGTCCTTCGTCCCTCTTCGTGGCGGACAGAATTGGATCGGCCAATCTATTTTGTAAAAACTCCAGGTGGGTATGCTTGCTCTTGGTGCGAACTGAAGAGGAATCAGTTGACCCTAGTGCCCCATCCACTGTCACGCACCCGCCTTCGGCACTTTGCCTATGCCCGGGAAGCGGAAATCATCGGCAGAGTGACCGGTATCGCTATGCGGATTGTTCGTCCTGAGAAGCAGGCTTCTGACGTGTCTGTAAGATCGCCAAAGCCATCTTGACATTGGACACAAATAACCCTGCGGCGAGTTCGTCGCACTCTGAAGGAATGGTGATGCGGTACGATTCAAGCTGTTTCCAGCTCTTCAGAACGTCTTCTGTTTTTTCATCTGTCGAAGAAATATAGCTGCGAAGTTCTTCGATTAGCTCCTCCAAAGTGCAGTAGACAAGCCGGTCGAAGATTTCCTTGTGGCATTTCCCCAGAGCCTGGGATGCAATCTTTTCGCTGAAATGAAATGCAAGTCCGTCGTGGTAGTACTGGCCAGTGTTGTAATCGCGTGTGGAGGCAAGAAAAACAAGGCGGCTGAAATCGCCTGGAAGTTTTGAGAGAGTGCGATTTCTGAGGTCAGTTACTGCCGGTACGTCGTCGATTCTCCTCGCTTGGTAGCTCATATCTCAGCGATGTTCAGCTTTGGGCCGTTCCTTGATTGAAACCTACCTCAAGCGCTCTGCGGTTTGCAGGGTCCACGATAGCCATAAGCTGCTCAAATGTGGCACGCAACCCGGCCGCCCAGTGAAAACCTTGCCTGACGATCCTCCGAGTACGCACAGGACCGCGCAGCCAGATCAAGCCGATCAGAAAGTCACACAGAATCAAGAACAAAAGGTAGCTCAGAGCAAGCCTTATTTCCGTCGCGAGCTGCAGATCTTCACTCTGTCGCGCGGCCACCACATGTGCGCGCATGACCTGCGAGGTTCGCATACGCGTGCGCCGAAGCCAGGCAAGGGCAAGAATCGTGCGTTCGCGCTGAAACATTCGCTGAATTTCTGAAGACGTATCACGTGAGACGAAATCCCAATCCTCCGGACCAAATATCCTTTCACCAAGATCTCTCTGTGGAGCAGCCCTACCAACACCCGACCGATGTTGTCGTGGCACTAATAGTTCTGCGCGGCCTGCACGAGTAACAAAGCTCTGTCGAACCCATAGACCCAGGACAACCAAAAATAGCAATCCAAGTCCGACGTAGGGCAGCAATTGGCTCATAGTTCACCCCCCAGCTTCAAATAAGAACGTGCTCTGGAGAGGATTCTATTGGTCTGTTCGGAGAGGAACTTGTAGTCGCGCTCGATCTCGGATTTAGTTTCCGGCTCGGGGCTGGGTCGATATGACCACAGAGTGCCACCCCAGATGAATAGGGCGGCTAGAAACGCTATGGGCTGAACAAGCCTCCATGCTGGCCGAAGCGCGTAGTCTGGTAATGATCCGAAGGCCAAGGACATTACGCAGGCAAAAACATAAAAGCTATATCCGAATGTGATCCCTTTGAGGTTTCTGCTGGTCGGGATCCGATAGTAAGCAAGCAATCCGACGATGCCAAACAACAACAGCAACTGGACTGTGCGCAGGTTTCGTTCGAGTTGTGCCGAGGTTGCCGCTGGTGACCAAGCAGGACCGCTGAGCGCATTCATCATGACTTTCAATATGACTGCGGCCAACACAAACAAAAGAAAAGTCCGTGCAATGCGTGCTGCACCCGGTGAGCTCTTCAGCGCGTCCCTGTAAATTTCGAGGATGACCAGGTAGCCGACAGTCGCCGCTACGTATTCTGTGTACCAGTAGAGGACGCGATGAAGACTCGGTTGCAAGGTGTATGTGGCAAAGCGGAGCAACTCGACGAAGAGGACAGTGCTAAGGTAGAAATAAAACGCAGGATATTTCCTGTAGATTTTCCCTTTGACGGAACGGGCCAAAATAAAAGCTTCCGTCGCGTTGCCTATCCACCAGAGAATTTGCGTGAACACACTCGCCGCCATTACGGGGACGTTCGACGGATATTAACACACAAGGAGGGAGAAGACTGGGGCATCTTCTCCCTCCCTCGTCGGACCTGTGGATTGTGTCAAGAAAGCTTAGGAAGCGGGATCGGAATTGGTGGCGGTACGGGCCCCGTTCCATCAGCTCTCAAGACGGGATTCGCAAGGGTTCCGGGATGATGTGAACCCACCAGCGGCAACACAATTCCCAGAATCGCAAGCGATATCAGCCAAATCAGCTTTCGTACTTTCATGGTAACTCCTTTTCTCGGTTAGGGTTGGGCCGGTGAGAACAGACTAGTGTGGTTGTGCTAGGGCGCCCGGAACTCTCGTTATCCGCTCGGTCCACCGAGCACTTAGGCGGTGAATTGCCCGAAAAGGAGGATTAGTCCTTATACCTTTTTAGGCGTGCGTAGCCGTCCCCCATTTAGGTTTTGAGGCGTGGGAGCCAGGTACGGCGGAACCGAACCTTGGAAAGATGTTCATACCGAAGCAGATGCGAGCTTTGAAGCGTTGGCGCGTAGGTTTGCTTTCGATGCTCATCGCTCTCGGATTGCTCCTCCCACTTTCCGGTAAGTATGTTTGGTTGTATGTCTCGCGAAAACCTGATCCCAAGCCACCTGTCTCCAACCCTCTGTTGGACCCGCACGCGTCACAGAATCCTGAAATCCTGCTTGCTGAAGCAAACCGACTGGCCTGGCTTTTCAATTCCCCCCAAGGCCGGGCCTCTATACGTCCGTGCGGAGGAGCTTTTCAGGGACAGAGGTGACACTCGAAACGAAATCTACGCTCGGGTCGGCCGGATTCGGGCGCAATCGGAGACCATGTCTTGGGTAGATGTTTCACAGATGCTCGGGCAGCAGTTGAATATCCCTGTTGTCAAGAATGACCCAGAACTAAGGCTTTGGTGCTTGGCGGCGAAAGGATACACCGACCTTGAGATCAATTCCGCTTCTGCAAAGCTCGTTTGGACCGAAGCAAAACAGATTGCTCACACTCTAGGAAAAAACGAATGGGAAGCGCGAGCTGAAGGAGAACTCGGGATCATCAGTTTTCTTCAAGGGGATAGTCGTCGCGCAGCAGTTATGGTTGGTGATGCACTTTTGTCTGCGAAGGCCAGTGGCGATGTGGGTGGCCAAGTTCGAATGCTAGAAATGCTCGGCAACGGGTTCAATGAGGCGAAACGATATGGGGAGGCACTTGCGTTTTTCGAACGGGCCATCAAAACCAGCAGTGCAACGCCCGATGCGGGATTCCCTTACATGGCGTATGAGGGAGAGTCTTATGCTTTGGGCGGCCAGGACAAGGTGTCGGAAGCGAAAGACAAGTTGGAACGCGCATTGGCCGTCGCAAGAGAAAATCAAAAGTTCGGACACGAGAGCATGATTCTTCAACTCTTGGGCGAGCTGGCGATGCGAACTGGAGATCGACCAGCCGCTACGAAATATCTGGAGCAATCCGGCCAGCTCGCGCAAAAGTACAATTTCTATCGAGCCTTGGGTCAATCAATGATTGATCTGGCTGGGCTTTATCGAGAAGCAGGCGACTTGAAAGCTGCTGAGGTCAGTGCTTCTGCCGGTGTAGATGCCAGCAGGCGCGTCGGAGACCGATACTACCTTCCACGAGATTTGACGGTTCTTGCGGAGCTCAAATCCCAGCGCGGAGCCATCAAGGACGCAGAGGCGCTTTACGAAAACGCTGAAGACGTGATCGACGGGATGCTGGTCAACTTGCATGAGGCGCATTGGAGCAGCTCCTTGGCTGGAGCGATGAGCGACACGTACCTTCAGCATTTCGAATTAGAGGCACGCCAAGGCAATGTAGCGGGTGCCCTGAGCGTATTGGAACGCGTCAGGGGACGAACCGCAGCAGCATTGCTGGAGAATAAGGTGTCGCTTAACAAAGACGAGGCGGAAGATGTGCGCACCCTGGAAGATGCTGTTTCCGATCTGCAACTTCGACTAATGCGCTCTGAAAGGCCAAAGGAGAGGGCTAGCCTCCTCGATCAATTGGTGGAGTACGAGCGCCGGCTGGAATGGACTCGAACGGAACGAACGGAATCGAAGGCCAAATGGTTTGACAAGCCGGCACCGCTGAAGGCAATCCAGGCCAGCCTTCATCCTAAAGAAGTCGTTTTGGAATACGTGCTGAGCGAGCCACGCTCGTATTGTGTCTGGATTTCTAAGAACCGCGCAGGCACCCAAATATTGTCCGAAGGGCGGCGGAAAATTGAGGATCTGGCCCAAAAATATCTCTATGCGACACGCGCTAGGCGTGAAGATATCGATTCCGCCAGTCAACTTTACGATCTTCTCTTCGGAAAGCTCCCTCCAGATGCAAACCACGAACACATTATCGTCGTGCCAGACGGAATATTACATCTGCTGCCTTTTGATACGCTCCGTGATTCCGCGGGCGACTTATTGCTCGACAGTCGCACAATCAGCTACGTTCCCGCTGCCACGGTTCTCGAAGTCTTGAGAAATGAAAAGGCCACCACAGCCGGGCAGCATACCTTCCTTGGTGTGGGGGATGTTCCATATCAGAACCAGGGTCACGTTTCAGCAAAACTTGAGAAACCGAGTGGACTTACACAGCGAATTGAGCGTGGACTATCCGACGTGTTCGGCACTGCGCTGCACGACTTACCGGAGACCCGCGAAGAAGTCCTTGCGGCCAGCAAGATTGTGGGCAAAGACTCACTCTTGCTTCTTGGTCCCAACGCGACCGAAACTGCCTTCAAATCCGAGCCCTTGGCTGACTTCAAAATCGTTCATATTGCCGCGCACGGGTTTGTTGACACGCAGTTTCCAGAGCGTTCAGGCTTGGTCTTGGGCGTGGACCCGGCTTCCCACGATGATGGTCTCTTGCAGGTCCGAGAAATTATCCGGCTTCGTTTCAATGCTGACCTGGTGACGCTCTCCGCTTGCAATACTGGTGTTGGGAAGATCGAAGGGGAAGAAGGTGTGACGAACCTAGTCGAGGCTTTTCTTGTGAGCGGCGCAAAGGCCGTCGTCGCGAGCCTGTGGAGCGCTGACGATACGTACACCGGTGCTCTCATGGCGCGCTTTTATACCCACGTCGCAGAAGGCCAAGAAAAAGCAGTGGCCTTGCGACACGCGAAACTAGATTTGCTTGCAAAGGACGGCGGTCGTGTTCCTCCCTATTATTGGGGAGCCTTCGTTTTGGTCGGGGAGGGAGGAAGCGCGATTCCTCTGGGGGAACGATGAGTCTCGACGCTCAGGTGAAAGAGAAGATTTATTCCCGCGTTTGCGAGCTCGTAACGCGAAAACATTTCGATCCCGGTATGAACGGCGCGAATTGGGAAGAATTGTCCAAAACGCGAAGAGACCAGATTCTGCGAAGCAGCACGGACGAAGAGTTCGAAAAGCAGATACAGGACCTCCTCGCCGAGCTCAAGACGAGTCACACAGGATTCCGGCATTCCAAGAGTCCGAACATCCCAGGGCGTCATGCAATTAGCGCCACCTTCATGCGCTGTAATTTTGACGGAGCGCAGCGCTGGATGTTCCAGGACGTTCATGAGGGCGGGCCAGCGCATGTCGCCGGCTTGCGCCCAGGCGATATCCTCCTTCAGGTTCGCAACCGCGAATTGATGCCGCCCGAGCCTCCGGTTTTCCCGATGGGAGAGGACTCGCAGTATGTAGTCCAAACGCCAGACGGCAAACGAGTCATGGGAACGTTACAAGTGCCCAACCCGCGATCGAAAAACCATCCTGTCATTGTCCCCAAAGCGGTTGTGTGCTCACAGTTGCCCGAGGCAATCGGCTGGTTAAAAGTGACGATGTTTCCTGGAGCAGTCGGAATCGATCTCGCTCACATGCTGGACACGGCCTTCGCCCATTTGAAAGATTCGAGCCGGGTCATCGTGGACCTTCGCGGAAATACCGGGGGCGGCATCGGCGGTTTACGGTTGATGAGTTATTTGACTCCAGGCAAGACCGAAGTCGGATATAGCCTCACACGCGCCCGCAAGGAGAAGGGCTATTCAAGAGAGAAATTGCCGAGATTCGGTCGTATACCTTCCCACAAAGGCACTCTTCTTTGGCTGGCTCTGCGTTACGGTTTCATCGACAAGTCGATTCTCGTTGTCACGGAAGGTCTAGGACCACAGCGATTCCACGGCCGAGCGATAATTCTCGTAAATGAACACACCGCAAGTGCTGGAGAAATGGTGGCCGCATTTGCTGAAGAGAACAAACTAGCCACAATTGTTGGTGCAAAAACTCCAGGACGACTACTAAGTGGAAGTGCCTTCAAGGCGGGGTTCGGCTACATCGTCGGAGTGCCAGTGGCCGCATACCTAACTTGGGAAGGGAAGCTCATAGAGGGAAGAGGAGTATCCCCTGCTGTTCAAGTTGAGTTGCCACCGGAACAGCTGTTGGCGGGCGAAGATCCTCAGATGCAAAAAGCGCTGGAGATCGCGCGCAGCATGTGAGATCGCAAGATGTCTAGCGCAACACTAGGCTGTAAGACTCCCAACTCAGCTGGGGTCTGCGAATCTGCAGAAGGTATTTTCCTGACCGTAGAGAGTCGCGGGGCAGGACTACTTCCAGCGAAGTGATATGTTCATCCAACTTCGCTATACCACTACTTGTCGCGACTTCTTCACCTGAAAGTGTCACAAAGCGCACGTCGTAAGGTCCCTCGCTACTGCCGAGTGGGAGGAAGATCTTTAAGTTTTTGGCTGTGCGCGTGAGCTCCAATGGTGGTTCGTCTTGATTCGCCTCTGTGCCTCGGGCTACAGAGCGATTCCTCAAATCCAGGATGGCCGTCTGCGTTGCCAGATTCTCGTTCCGATTACGGAGCAAAGCCCAGCCTGCGACAGTGGCCACGAGAAGAATGCTGGCAGCGATGGCAAGCAGGGTCCGTCGGCGGCTACGCTCATGCGTCTCTCGGAACTGGGAGAAATCACCGTAGCAAGGGCTGCAGGAGCCCAGGTGATCGAGCCACTTCTCGGCTTCCGAGAGCGGCATCTCGTGCAAGGCGATTTTCTTGAGAACGCCGGCACCTGGGCACCCGATTCGCTGGGGATTTGGGAACTCCTTGAGTAAACCACGCCCTAGCGCACCCAGAATGCGCTTTTCGTCTGCGGTCGAATATCCCTTTGCGTTCAGGTTCGCCTCACTTTGTGCACCACACAGCGACTATACATCCGGTCAACCTCATCCGGACTTCGTCGGCGTCCTTCTTTTCAGCAATCGAACAATGTTCTGGCGGATCTTTTCGAGATTGTAGCGGAATTTCATTTTTGCTTGTTGGTCGGTAATGCCTAGCCAACCCCCAATTTCTTTCCATGTGTACTCATACTGGCGCGCTTCCCAAACTTTCTTGGTCCAGGCATCCATGCGGTCAGTTATCTGCCTGACGGCAATAGAGCGTTCAAGTTGTTCGGCCCACTCTGTGTCCAGAGCAGCCTCGAAACGCTCAAGGTCGAGGACTGACGAAACCAACTCGATTGTTTCAGCCCTTCGCTGTTCTTGTCTCAGCAACCTATTGAAACGATGATGGAAGGTTCCAATCAGGTAGGACTCCAGGTCGGATATTGGTGGCCGGTGATCTTTGTTCCGTTGGCGCGTCTTTGCAACCGACTGGAGCACCCGGTCCCAGATGTCGGCCGCCATAGCGGTTCGCTCAGGGCCCAGTTCTTTGTCGAACAGTTCGCCCCTGACGTGAGCCAGAACCCGCGGCCAAGCTGCTCGTGCCGCGGTCAACAATTCTTCGTCAACAGCAAGCGGTGGTCCACCTGGCCCGTGCTTGGTACCAAGTAGCACCCATTCGCCGTACGGGTCCGGTTTATCACTTGAGTCCATTGGGTTATGAGCCGCCCGCGTTGGACTGCCTTAAAAAGACAGCGTGCCATTAGGTTACTACGTTCGTTAATGGTACGGGGCATAACTATTCGCACCTCAAAGATTTTTTCTTACTTTTTCCCTTCTCCATGTTCCCTAGTAAGTGAGGAGAGTTCTCGCCGAATTTTCCTCCGGGAGCTTAGCGGACCCGGATCACCTGGGTGCACCGCAAAGCATCATGAATGGCCGAGGTATGACGGGCCGAATGGGCACGTAGAAACCTATTGCATGGAGCTAGCGCTCCACGTGTGTCTTGGCATCATGGCAGAGCGTTGGGAAAACGCGACGGACGGCTATTCCTTCCGGTTTTTCTCTCCGGAACAGGTGGACCAGATTCTGCGCGACAGCCTCAGTCGCGGTCGTGAAGGTTCTCATGCCGCGATCGAAAGAATACTGAAACATGAACCGGGATTACAAAGGGCCCAAATTTGGCAGCGCATTCGGCAGCTCAAGGATCGGGCGCCGGGACCAAAGTATCGACGTTCAGTATGGGGTGTAAAGGATGAAAAGATCCTGCGCGACGGGTACCAAAATGGATGGCGAGGAAAGCGAGAAGCAGTGCGGGAGCTACTGAGACGCCACCCTGACTGGCGCCCTCACCTGATCTGGAGGCGGGCGGCTAAACTCGGTCTCGTTCGGCGGCCTACAAGACGGTGCCCGGAACGTTATCGTCGCCGATGGTCCGAGGATGACGACCGAATCCTTCTCGCCATGGCAGGATACAAGACCGCAAAGTTCATCGCCAAAGTCTTACATCGCTCCGAAAGTGCTGTCCGTTACCGCCTCGCAGTCCTGGGCAAGAGCAGTCGTGTTCACTTAGAAGGATATGCTCGACGGACTCTCGCTCAGGAGCTGCATCTGGGCAGCCGCACAATCCAACGCCTAGTTGTTCAGGGTTTTCTTGAGGTTCGAGATCCTCGCATTACGCGGAAGTCCCTGGAAGATGTATGCAAAACAGGACGCCTGACAGCGTCGCCGCATGACCAACTGCCTGATGCCAAGGAATCCGCAGCGATCCCGCGCGAAGAAGGGCCTGCTACGACACCGTCGACCAATTCCATTCCAGTTGCGCCCGTTGGCCACTCAAAGCCGCCTCGTTCCTGTCGAGCCAAGCGAATTTGGGCGGATGTGGCGAGGCAACTCAGCGTGGACACCAGCATGATCGAGCAGCTCATCTTCCGTGGCGTGCTTAAGCTCTATGATCCCCGGGTCACCGAAAAGTCTCTAACAAGGTTTTGTACGCGATACGGCGCATTGATCAAATCCGATTTTCTCGATGCGGAGACACGGGATTGGCTTGCTGGCTCAATGGATCTTGTGCCAGGTGCCGGCAACGTTGTGGCGCAGGGCATGGAGGCTTTTCGCAAGCACGCACTAGTTGTGAGGACCTGTGAACACTGCGGGAGAGCGATTCGTGGCAACGTATTCTTCAGACACAACAAGGGCTGTCCTCAGCGAAGCCATCGAAACGCTGTCGGAAGCCAGCGCTGAGCTCGCTCCGAAGTTTGGTTGCGTCTATTTTTGATCGTGCCGAGTGCGCCACCAGCTAGGACTCGAAATGAATCAGGACGAGTTCCGGGGCTGCACCAAGTCGCATGGGCGGACCCCACGTGCCGGCGCCGCTGGTGGTGTAGACCAGGAGACGGCCGAGACGTTTCAACCCATACACGAACGGTCCGTAGATGCGAGAGGTGATCCAGGTCCACGGGAAGAACTGACCCCGGTGTGTGTGCCCGGAAAGCTGCAAGGAGATGCCTTCCTCTTCGGCGATCCGCAGTTGATCGGGAGCGTGCGCGAGCAGAATGCTGGGGCGTTTGGGGTCGAGCGAAGCCTTCCGCAGAATGGAGCGGAAGGTCTCGGAATGAACAAGAGCGCCATGGTGCACACCGACCAGGTCCACGCCGTCAAGCGATATCTTTTCGTTGTCCAGCACGCGAATACCGGACGCCCGGACCGCGTCGAGGTATTTTGAGTGGCCAGAGAATTCTTCGTGATTTCCTGCGACGAAAAACGCGCCCAGGGGCGGCGCCAGATGCACCCAAGGCTTGGCCACACGTTCGAGGTTGGCGGACGTTCCGTCAAAAAGATCACCCGTAATGAAGACCACGTCGGGTCGAAGGCGCAAGAGCATGTGGACGATGCGCTGCGTGAAGCCGCGGCCCCGGACGTGTCCAAGGTGCACGTCGCTGACCAGGGCTGCCACTCGGCCCCTCCAGGATTCCGGGAGGTTCGGAAGCTTCACGGAGATTCGCCTCACGCGAATCCAGAGGGCATTGATGATGGCGTACGCGCTGGTACACGCGGCGAGGCCAAAAAACAAAGGTGCGATCGCTTGTTTATGAAACGAGAGGCCAAGAGATACTGTCGCGGCGTATGTAAGCCAGGATAAGGACGCTGCCAGGAAGAAAAAGCTTAGCATCCCAAGCCACACGGCAGAGATCGTGTAGAAGATTCGAATCAGGATATTCGAGTAGCGAAATGCAAGAAGAGAAGTAATGACAAAGCTGACCGAAAGCAAGAGCAGAATGAGTCTTGCCGCCGACACGCCTGGAGCGTTCGCTGCCCCCGTGAAACTCATCCAAGTGGCGTAGACAAACCAGTGGACGGCAAAAAGAATCGCCTGAATGATGCTCATGAATATCGCAATGCGCGTGCGCATTTGTGAAGCCTCGGTTGCGGCTCACTCTCGCCGAACCGCTAATCAACGGCCAGGCATTGCCGCAAGGACCTGACATCGATTAGATGTTTGAAAATGAAATCGGCGACATCCGCGGGTCAGCCAAGGCGGGCGGACAATAGATGCTTACTTCAACAGTTCATCCGCGTAACGCACGGGAACTGCCAAGTTCGAGTTGCCAAAGTCACTGAAAACTAGCACAGATGGGCGCAGAATACGAAGCGGCATCGCAGAGGAGGGAAGCAGCCGATTCGTAAGCCGTAGCAGGGGCCTTGCGGACAAATGAGATAGCTGAAAACTCAATGGGTTAGCTGCCCGTCACATCCCATCACTGCCCATCACTTCCGATGTTATAAGGCAAAAAGAACGCAAGTTGAACTAGCAGGCCTGCCCGGTTCACGATGCAGTGCGTGACGGGGCAGCGTTCTAACCAACTGAACTACGTCCCCAGCCGTGGAATCAACGACTTAGCGTAAAACCTTGCAACTAAAGCCTTTGCAAGTTTCGCATACAGCGCACTGTTCGCCTGGATTGCCTGTGATAGCAGTCCTTCCTGGAAGAACTGCCCATAAACTGCCAGTAAAAATCGGTGCGCTCATGCGAGATTCATACTAACACAGATACGTGAAAGAGGCGATGCAGCATTCCTAATCGCAGGGCGCTACCTTAATAAAGAGGTCTGCAGCTACAACGGTCTTGTAAACCGTTGTAGCGTGCTCCGGCATGGTTGTTTGAAGCATTGTAGCGCTCCTGTAAAGTCAGGTAGAGCTCCCCAGTTGAAAGGCGAGTTTCGCCCTCACAGCTGACCGGGCGTGCGCAATGAGCGAAACAACGCAGCACTGCACAGGACGGAGATCGCAGTCCCAAGCCACAAAGTCGCCGAGATCGAGTAATGTATGATGACCGCACCCGACGCCGCACCCAAAAACATTGCAGCGACCGACCCAACCCTTCTCGCCAACCTCGGGTTGTTGCCGTTCGCGATCGAAGAGTCCGCGGCGATGCCCGTGATCGTTAGGGTCAGGACCGTTGTTGTGAGATCGGGGATTGCGAGTTTCCGGACAGCGGCATTCCGTGTGCCCATCGCGAGCGCCATCAAGGCAATCAGAGCAAACGCTTGAAACGAATCTTCTAGCAAATGTCCTCTATATCCGATGGCGCAAAAAGACGCGGCAAACAGAAAGGCTATTTCCAGCAGGAACGCTTGTGCCGCGAATTGAATCTGTGTTTCTGCGCTGGCTCGGGCCATGATTCGTCCGCCGAGCATCGCCCCTACAAGAAATGACAAGAGCGCCGTCGACGAGCGCGCGATGGACAGCCCAGATACGCGCGCCGTCGCAAACGCCAAAATCACGACGTTCCCCGTCATATTCGCTGTGAATACGCGCCCGAGCGATAAAAAACTGACCGCGTCCACGAGGCCAGTGACTATCGTCATTCCGAGCAGAGCGTACACTATGGTTTTTTCAGCTGTTGGGCTGCTCGTCATGAACAACTAGCCGACCGAGTCCATTGGTTATTGCTCATTGTCGTCCCTCCCTCTCGAAACATGCCAATTGCATCGGCGGCCTTCTTCGGATCGCCGATTTTTTGCGACTCGTCCCAACGCTCTATCGCCTTGCCGTCTGTATTTATCTTGGGCTTCAAGAGCGCGTCCGCCCGTCACGCTGATGCTCTAGAATTTGTAACCAGCCCATAGCGCCCAGTAATTCAGGTTGCGGCCTGCCTGACTCTCTCTGACGAATTTGCCTGCATAAAAAATTCCGTAGTCGCCTTGAAACCATAGGTGTCGATTCACCTGCCAGCGCACTTCCGTGCCCGGACGGTGCCCAACGAAACGTGCGTCGCTCTTTCCTGCTGGAATAATGAGAAATCCGGGAACAGAATACACTCCGTCTCGCAAACTCTCCCTCCACTGAAAGATCCAATCGACGGAGACAGCCACACCCCGCGGCAGAGTTGCTTCAACGCGAGGGTGTGCGTCGATAAAGTTGATGGGGCCGGGGCCAGCCGTAGCGAGCACGCCAAAATAATTGCCCTTGGGGAATAACGGATTGAATGTGCCGAGGGTGTTCGTCCTCGGATCGTCGCCGCTCGAGATGTCCGCCTTAGCGCTGAATCGCGGTTTCAGCGGAACGTTCGTAAACCGGTAACCAGTTTCCGAAGCCACTGTCCAGGCGCCTATATTTGCGGAACCGAAGGTTCCGAATTGCCAAAGCGCTTCATAGTCGAAATCCCAGCCGGGCTTCATCTCGGCGACGGGACGAGAAAGACGTGCACCGATACTGTGCCGTACTTCATGGCCGACACCTCGGTTGAATGCAGCTGTTTTTCGATCGAGGCCAAGGTAGTAAGCGTCCAGTGTGATGGTCTTCGTCAAAGGTCGGACGCCGTATACGCCCCAAAATCCGACAGCGTGATTTGGGACGTTATCAAAGAAATCCCTCTTGTCGAGGTCCGGCCGCACGGCGAAGCCGTCAATCTGCCAAGAACCGACACCGGCCTTCACCTTGAACCCGTCAAAGCTCAAGCGCACGTTGGGGCCTTCGCGAACATCGATCAGCCGCCCGGAGCCATACTCCATCTCATGTCTCCCGGCTCTGACCTTGATCCAGTTGCGTTCATCCCCTGTTCCGATTTCGAGAAATGCTGCTTGAAAATCGAGCTTCTTTTCGTCGATCGGCCTCGGACCACCGATGCGGTAAGAATTCAAACCACTTTTGAACTCGACGAACGACCGAACGTGCTTGCCGTAATGAACGTCGAAATAAAGGATGTATCGTTCATTGAGATAGGCGTTCATGAAAGGTTGTTGGCCCCAGTTGTCGTCTCCGATCTGTTCCCAAACCTCGCGAGCTTCGCCACCGATGGACAGGAACCAGTCATTCCGACCTTGCCGCAGACGAATATATTTTATGGGGTCCCAAAACTCCTGCCGCTCAGCCGGGTCGGCCAGAAAACTCCAGTCGTCGTCCTCGCGGAGCAAGTGGTAGACCCGGGCATGTGCCGGGGATTCAGCGGTGGGAACTGATTGCCCTCGCGAGAATGGCGGCGTCGCAAGAGACACGACCATTAAGATCATCAACGTTCGCATGTATCTCTTCGTTCCATCCCAAGCGTGGCACTGCGCTTCGCGGATCATCGTCAGAAGTCGTTTGCACTTCTTATTTCTTTATTACCGAATGGATTTCCGCGATGTATCCTCCGGGGAACTGCACGACAGCAGATTCTCGCTCGTCGGTCTTATAAGGGGGCACGAGGACGTCGGCGCCGCTAGCTTTTGCCTTAGTGAGGGTGTCCGTCAGATTCGTCACTTCATAACCGGTCATTTCCCGGCCGTACGGATAAGGAAGGTGACCGTCGGTAACGAGGGCGGTCACCTTCCCGAACTTCGATTCGATCCTTACTCGCCGGAAGGTTTCCGTGGGCCTTCCGATTTCGACGCCCGGTGCGCGCGGTTCATCAGAGACGAGACTCCCGTGGGAAAACGCGAGAAAGCTGGACACAAATGCATCCACTCGGTCCTGCGAGACATAGACCCGATTCTCCGGAATAGTTTGGAGCGGGGCATAAGATGGCGCGGTGGTGTGCCAGTACAGTTGTGTGTTCGCTCCACCCGGCCATTGAATGATTGCGTCTCGACCAATCGGATCGTTGAAGGGAGCGACTAAGACATCCGCGCCCGTGGCCTTGGCGGCGCGGATCGCCTCGTCCACATCAGTGACCAGATAGCCTGTGCGCTCCAACCCGAATGGATACGGAACCGGCGTCTTGAATCCGAATACTGATACGGTGCCTGCAGGAGTCATGACCAGCTGCGACATGGTGCTGCTGGGTGTCGGAGTTACGGTGAAAACGCCCTGCTTGGTTGTT
>WNFC01002238.1_pt1 | contig 39088 bp, 27 predicted proteins | sample 5400541 | NCBI WGS metagenome assembly WNFC01 (sample SAMN13153342, study PRJNA577476) | soil metagenome | isolation source: 120 cm saprolite under Douglas fir tree site 2 hole 2 replicate 1 | place: USA:California | collected 2015-04-18 | reverse complement strand
ACCAGCAGGCGCGCGCTTTCCGGTGTGCGATTTTCACACCAGACCTGGGCAAAACCCACGAAGAAGCGCTGCTCAGCGGTGAATCCTTCTTTCTCCTGCGCCAACTTAGCATCTTTTTCCATCTGCTTGCGCAGTGCCATCAGTGCGATGTGGATGCCGCCGTTATCCGCCGTGTTTTCACCCAGCGTAAGCCGCCCGTTGAGGTGCAAATCATCCACCGCAACGAAGGAGCTGTATTCATCGGCTACGCATCCGGTACGTTTATCGAATTCCTGGCGGTCAGCGGGTGTCCACCAGTCAGTAAAGTTGCCGGCGGCGTCAAACTTGCTGCCCTGATCGTCAAAGCCGTGCGTCAATTCATGTCCAATGACCACGCCGATGCCGCCAAAGTTGACGGCGTCATCCGCATTGCGATCAAAGAACGGCGGTTGGAGAATGCCGGCCGGGAAGTTGATATTGTTCTCCGCGGAGTTGTAGTAGGCGTTCACTGTTGGAGGGCTCATGCCCCACTCGGTCTTATCCAGCGGCTTGCCGATCTTGTTGAGGTTGCGCTTTACTTCAAACAGGCGGGCTGCCTGCGCGTTGGCCAGCAGGTCACCACGGACAATCTTCACCGTGCTGTAGTCACGCCATTTGTCAGGGAACCCGATCTTATTGCTGATGGCCGTTAGCTTTTCTTCCCCGCGCTTCTTGGTGTCCGGCGTCATCCAATCAAGAGTCTTGATGTCTTCGCCCAGGGCCTGTTCGAGCGCGGTCACCATTTGCAGCATGCGGTCTTTGCCGTCTTTGCCGAAAGTTTCATCGACGTAAGGCTGGCCCAGCGCTTCGCCCAGCAAACCGTCCGTGGTCTGCACACAGCGTTTCCAGCGCGGCTGAAGTTCTTTTTGTCCGCTCAGGAACTTTCCGTAAAAATTGAAATTCGCTTTCACGAATTCGTCTGAAAGCAGCGGGGAGGCCGCACGCGCGGCGTGCCAGCGAAGATAGGTCTTCCAATCGTCCAGGGAAACTGAGGCAAGGACAGGGTTTACTTTCTGGAAGAAGTCCGGAGGCACAACGTTGATCTCAGTAAAGCTAGGTGTGGCCCGGGCGACAAAGTAGCGTTCAAATTCAAAGTTTGGCGCCAGCGCCGCCAATTCCGCTACCTTCATTTTGTGGTCGCGGTTTTTGGGATCGCGCATCTTCACGCGCTCAAAGGCCGCGTCGGCCAGCTTGGTCTCAATATCCATCACGGCTTGCGCTTCTTTTTTGGAAGCTTCCGCGCTGTCACCCAGCAAGGTGAAGGTTGTGGCCAGGTGCTCAAGATATTTCTGCCGTGTCTCTTGCGACTTCGCGTCCTGGTTCAGGTAGTAATCACGGTCCGGAAGTCCCAAACCTCCCTGCACCACGCCGGCAATCTGTGTGCTTGCATTGTGTAGATCAGGCCCTGCACCAAAGCCAAAGAGCACCGGAATACCCAGGTTCTGCAAGTACGCAATGGTGTCAATCAACTGGTCCTTGCTGCTGATGGCTTCAATCTTGTCCAGCTCCGGCTTAAGCGGCGCTTTTCCCTTGGTGTTGACGGCACTCTCATCCATGCAGGACTGGTACATATCGCCAATCTTCTGCTGGACAGGTGTCCGTTTCGGATTATTGGCCGCGTCCTTCTCTAGAATCTGGTGCAGGGTCTGGCGATTGTATTCAGCCAGCTCGTTGAAACGTCCCCAGCGCGCTTCGTCAGAAGGGATTGGGTTCTTCTTGCGCCAGTTGCCGCAAGCGTATTCGTAGAAGTCTTCGCAGGGATTAGCGGTCTTATCCATTGCATCCAGGTCGAATGACTTCGGGCGCGCGACCGTCTTAGTCTCGGATGGCGCAGCGGCCTTTTCGGCAGTCACAGCCGGAGTAGGAGCTTGCTTTGCGTCCTTTTGTGCAGGTGCGCCGCCCTGGGCGAACGCAGCCGTGGCTGCCAGAAGGACTATTGGAAGAACTCGTTTCAAGAGCATTAGTGGCCTCAAATGTGATTTTCAGGAACGCACGAGTTTATGCCGATTTTTGAGGTCTGTAAACGGGAGTTGCAGGGGCGCTGATTACCACTGCGGGATGAATTGTAAAGAAAGATTGAGATGTAGTGTTAATCAGCTTTGCGCTTGAGAGGCTAAACGAGGCGTCCTTTTTTCTGGGCATCAGCGGCGATCCACTGGCTATCGCCGCGCTTTTTCTGCTTGTCGCCATACATACGGCGATCAGCCTCGGCCAGCAGTTGTTCGGAATCGGTGCCGTCCTCGGGATACATGGCGCAGCCGACGCTTAGCGCGAGAAAATCTTCTCCGCAGACTTCACGCCCGGCGGCGCTGGCCAGTTCGCTGAGACAGATGCCCCGAGCGCGAGCAGCAGAGGCGCCAAGTCCCGGCGCCACAATCACAAACTCATCACCGCCCATGCGGGCCACGTAATCATATTCGCGGCATGATCCCTGCAAACTGCGTGCGAACAGACGCAGAATGCGGTTCCCTTCAAGGTGTCCAAAGCGATCATTGATTTGTTTAAAGCCGTCGAGGTCACAGACCATGACCGTGAGTGACGTTTTCAGGCGACGGCAGCGGGCCGTTTCGCGATCAAGGTGCAGGAACAGAGATCTCGCGTTGGGCAGTTCCGTGAGATAGTCAGTGGTGGCGGAATTTTCAGCCTGTTGGAATGCCAGCGCGTTTTCCACTGAGAGCGCGACCTTATTGCTGATAGCCATCAGGATGCGAAGATGGTCCGCGGTGTAGAAATCGGCTTCGGCACTGTACAGTGTGAGCACACCCACCACACCCTGGAGCCCTTCAAGCGGCACGCAAATAGCAGATCGTAAAGGCTGAAAGTGGGCCGGATCATCAGCGTATCCCGGTTCCAGCGCGGGATCTCCATTTAAGATCGCCTTGCGATTCTCTGCCACACGTCCTGAAAGACCGGCTCCCATGCGAATGCGCAGGGCCGCGAAAAGCCGGAAATTATCGCCGCCAACATATTCCGGTACCAGTTCTTCTCCTCGCAGGATGTACGCCGCCATGGACGCATATGGAATCAGCTTCTTCAAGCGAATACTTAAAACTGACAAAGTTTCATCCAGGCTGAGTGAATTGCCAAGGTCGTGACTCAACTCAAACAGGATCTGCGCTTCCTGACGGGCTGCGGCAATCGACGTCAGGAAACTGCCTGTGGGCGGCGGTTCTGGCTTGGCCAAAACGACGCCCGAAGTTTTCGCCAAATGATCTGGGGCTGCACTGGTCCTGAGGGCCATCTGGGTTGCATGCGTTCCGGACGCTGCCAGTGCTTCCAGTTCGAGATAACACTGCTCCAGCAACTCGACCACTTGAGGATCAAAGGCCCGTCCGGACTCTAAAACAACATGATTCTTGGCCTCTTCCAGAGTAAGGCCGCTGCGATACTGGCGATCTGTGGTCAACGCGTCCAGACAATCAACTGCGGCAAGAATGCGCGCACCAATGGGAATGCTTTCTCCGCGAAGCCCATCAGGGTATCCGCTGCCATCCCATTTCTCATGATGCGCCCTGACAATCGGAACCACAGGATAGGGGAACTGCACTCGCTCCAGAATCTCAGCTCCCACCACAGGGTGGATTTTCATCCTCTCAAACTCTTCCGGTGTGAGCCTGCCCGGCTTGGAGATGATGTTTTCAGGAACTCCCAGCTTACCTATGTCATGCAGCAAAGCCGCGGCGCGCAGCGCCTCAAGCTCATTGGGCGGAAGATGCAGCCTCTTGCCCAGTTCCACCGCATATACGCGAACGCGCTGAAGATGATCTTGTGACGTCTGGTCTTTGGCTTCAATGGCCAGCGCCAGTGCTTCAATGGTACGAAGATGCAGTCCGGCCATGTCTTCCACCTGGCGCTTTTCGCTTTCCAGTTGTCTCAGGTAGACGCGATACGAACGATGAAGGACAAACATGGCTGGAAAAGCCAGCAGTGACGTCTGCCATGAGAACTGTCGATTGATCAGGGTGACCAGCCCTGCGATGCCGGCGCCGGCAAGATAGTACGGGAACGACCAGACAAAACAATTGCGCCAGACCGCTCCCAGATTTTTGCGCTCAGTGAGAGAGATGATGGCGGCCACCGGGAGTGTATTCAGAACAAAGTAAACACACGCGGCCAGCATGATCAGAAGATAAGGACTGTTTCCCACCAGCGCAGCCAGCGGGCCATGATACGTGTAATAAGCGGCCCAGATTGCAAACGCCGCACCAAACACGTTGAACACGGATTGCAGCAGGTTGATGCCGCCTGCGTGCAGCATGAGTGATTGGGTGAGGATGGCCGCGCAACCTATGATCAGAGTCTCGCTGTAATTCAATTCCGCAATGCCAATGAGGATGAACAGGAAATTGACGGAAACCGTCCCATTCATTTCCGGGATGTTAATTTTCAATCTGGATGCGAAGATGGAAATCAGCAGATAGACGAGAAATTTGGGGAGATCGGAAATGGCAAAATTCCACGCGCCAGATACCAGCGCGCTCAGGCCCGCCGCGCAGACCAAGCAATAAAAGATTGTTGCCTTCCTGGACATAGGTTTCCGAGGTTTCCGATTCAATGGCATATCAGGGCAAGTTGGGGGCCAAAGCGTAGTGCGCCTATCAGATGTATCCGCCTGAATTACAAAGACTTAAATATCTGGTCGCCTGCGGAAAAAGTGAAAGATTTTGCGCCTGTGCCGGTTTGTCACCTGGAATGCGCCAGCCTGTGTGCCAGACTGTCACAAAAAACTATTTCCGCCCGTACGCGGCGGAGCTAAAAGTAGCGCCGCAAGGCTTTTTTGCTGACTAAAGTAATTGAGCCACCGGTTTTGCTTATTGCTTAGTAATACCAAGTTGCGACATTATGGACGCCACGAGTTGGCATATTTTGAACCAGCCCAATCTTCCACAACGGCGCCCATGCAAGTGACTCCTGGCGAACATCTCGCCGCCTCCGCTCAGTCCTCTGACATGGGCAAGCTGGTGGTGCGCAGTGAATCGCTCAAACGAGTGATGAAGCTGGCGGAGAAAGTAGCCCGCCATCCTGCGGCCGTTCTCATCATCGGAGAAACTGGTACGGGCAAAGAGATGATCGCGCGCACGATCCACAACTCATCCCTGCGCTGCAACAACACGCTGGTGGACGTGAACTGCGCCGCCATACCGGAACATCTGGTGGAGAGCGAACTGTTTGGCTACGAAAAAGGCGCATTCAGCGGGGCCGATTCACTTAAGCCCGGATTTTTTGAGCTCGCCGATAAAGGCACCCTGTTCCTGGACGAAATTGGCGATCTTGATCTCAAAGTCCAGGTAAAGCTTCTGCGTGTGCTGGATGGTGTTCCTTACTATCGCCTGGGCGGCAGCAAAAAAGTCAGCGTTGATGTACGGGTTGTGGCCGCAACCAATCGCGACCTGGAGGAGCATGTGCGTGCCGGCCGGTTCCGCAGCGATCTCTATCATCGTCTGGCTCAGTTCAAGCTGGAAGTTCCTGCACTACGCGACCGCCCTGAAGACGTGCTGGGCATCGCCGAACAGGTGCTGCACGAACACTTTCCTGATTCCATCTTTACCCAGAACGCGATCGACGCTCTGCTCGCTTACTCCTGGCCGGGCAACGTTCGCGAGTTGCGCAACGCTGTTTTCCGGGCGGTATTGCAGGGGCGCGAAGCGCAGTTTCAAGTCACAGCTGAAGACCTTCAGCTTCCTGGCTATGCCCAGATAGATGAGGATGCGGCTCCCGTGAGCGGCGAACTCAGCCAGGTTGAACGCCAGATGATTTTTCAGGCGCTCGAAAAAAGTGGAAACAATCAGGGTAAAGCCGCACAGGCACTGGGCATTTCCCGGCGTACGTTGCTGCGGAAACTCAAGACATATCGCGAGAGTGCGCAGGAATCCCCGGCGGGCACGCAGGAATCGCCGGCGGGGACATTGAGCTTAAGTCAGCAGCGCTACTATCGCGCGCATCTGGAACTGCCGGTGAAGTTGAAGTGCGGCAATGATCAATTTGATGGCGTGCTGCTCAATCTGAGCCAGGGCGGAGCCGGCGTGAGCTCTGAAAAGCCATTGAAAACGGGCGGCCCGATCACCATCTCACTCACCATCCCTGGAAGCACGGGAAACGTTGATCTGCTCGGGCGGGTAACCTGGGCCAATAAAGAAGGTCACCACGGCGTTCAGTTTGCCGAACTGCCGGCTTCCATGCGCACTACTCTGCAACGCTTCCTGCGCTCCGAAATGCAAAAAGATGGATGGGAGCTGGGCAATTCCGAATAAGGCTTCCACTTCTGTCGCTTCGCTCCAAACCGCTTAAGTGCCTATGCCCAGCAATATTTCATTCTGCGCTTGTTGCAGCGGGCTCGGCTCGTGTTCGGCCTCGCCCTTTTTCGTCGCCGCCGCGCTCGAAATGTATTGAGATCCACAAAAGATCGCCTTTCTTATCCGCGACTATCCGCGTTAATCCGCGGCAAAAGAGTTTGATCAGCGGTCATCAGTTATCATCAGCGTTCATCAGCGGTAAGCTTTTCCCCCGCTATACTCTTCTGTGATGAAAGCCGAGGACATCCTCTCTCTTCCCGAACTGGAAACCCTGGCACAAGCCACCATGTCAGCCATGACGTACGGTTATGTCACCGGGGCTGCCGCGGACGAACTCACGTTGCGCGCCAATGTGGAAGACTGGCAGAAGCTGCGCCTGAAACCGACCATCCTGGTCGATGTCTCAGAGCTCGATCTCAGTGTGGAGATTCTCGGGCAGAAGTTGACCATGCCGATCATGCTCGCCCCCGCGGCTTTTCATCGTCTCTGCCATAAAGAGGCGGAACTGGCCACCGTTGCAGGCGCGAATCTGGCCCAGGCAGGAATGGTGATGAGCTCGTTTGGCAATGAACCCATTGAAAAGCTGGCGGCTCTGGCGACACAGCCTCTGTGGTTCCAGCTTTACATGGTGAGCCGTGAGATTGTGGCAGAGATGGTGGAACGGGCGCAGGCTGGCGGGTGCAAGGCTTTCTGCGTGACCGTGGACACACCGGTGCTCGGCGCTCGCCATCGCGAAGTACGAAATGCCTTCAAGCTGCCGGATGATTGCACCCTGCCCAACCTCAATCTTGGCGCCCTCACTCATCGCCCCATGCGCGGCGCGATTTACAGCGACCTGCTAAATCCCAAACTGACCTGGAAAGACATTGAGTGGCTGTGCTCTTTCAGCAAACTACCGGTGCTGCTCAAAGGTGTATTGAATCCCGACGATGCCGTTCGAGCCGCAAACTCTGGCGTGGCGGGCATCATCGTCTCCAATCACGGCGCACGCAATCTGGATACATTGCCCTCGACAGCGCAGGCGCTGCCGCGAATCGCACAAAAGCTGCAAGGACGGATTCCCTTGCTGGTGGATGGCGGTATCCGTCGTGGAACTGACGTTCTAAAGGCACTGGCTTTGGGCGCAACTGCTGTCTTGGTGGGACGTCCTTATTTATATGCACTCTCGATTGCCGGATCTGCCGGCGTCGCGCGCGTTCTGGAAATTCTTAGAATGGAACTGCAAATGGCAATGGCCCTCACCGGCAAAACGAAGATCAGCGAAATTGATCGGACGGTTCTTTGGGACTGAGTCACCCAAATTCTTACCGCGGATTTCGCGGATGATCGCGGATTGCAACAATCGCTCGCAATTCGGAATGACAAAAGGTTCGCGAGTGTCCTTCATCAAACAAAACAACAATATCCTCGTCATCCGGACGTCCGTTTAGCGAAACGCGCGCTTTCGTCAGCGCGTGAGCAGGATGGAGGGATGACGTGACTTATGGTCTCGAGGATCGTTTACGAGCTTCCAATCCACACGCCGGCGATGAACACCAGCGTACCGCCCAGCACAACCTGGAGAGTGGCAGAGAGCCACGGCGAATCCATGAAGCGATGCCTGATCCAGGCAATCAATGCAAGCTCAAAAAGAACTACCCCGACCGCGACGCCGAACGCAACCTGAAAATTTGCCAGCAGGAAAGGCAGGGTGTGACCAATGCCGCCAAGCGCGGTCATCAATCCACAGACCAGACCGCGAATCCAGGGATGTCCGCGGCCGGTGAGACTACCGTCGTCAGAAAGAGCTTCGGCAAAGCCCATGCTGATGCCCGCGCCAATCGATGCCGCCAAGCCGACAGCGAAAGCCGTATGCGTGCTTCGCGTGGCAAACGCAGCCGCAAATACTGGAGCCAGCGTTGACACTGATCCATCCATCAATCCAGCCAGGCCAGGCTGGACAATTTGGAGAACAAAAAGCTTGCGGTTGGCTGCTTCCTCTTTGCTGCGTGCCGTGGGATCTAACTTTTCCCTTGTAATCTCTTCCGCACGATGCTCATGTGAGCGCTCTTCCTGGGCCAGATCATTGAGAAGCTGCCGTATACTTGCGTCCTCTGTACGGGCCGCCGCTTTCTCGTAAAACCGCCGGGTTTCCACCTCAAGGCTGGCGGCCTCTTTGCGAACTGCATCCAGGCGCATGGGGCTGAGCCATATGGGCCGGCGTTGCACAAACCCTTTCACGTCATTGCGCCGGATCAGGGGAATGTGCTCGCCGAACTTGAGTTGGTAGAGCTCGATCAGCCGCCGGCGATGGCCAGACTCCTCTTCGCGCATCCCATCAAACATCGTCGCGGTGGCGGGAAAGTCCTGCCGCAGGCCCTCGGCGAAGTCGGCGTAAATGCGTTCGTCTTCTTCCTCCAACGAAATCGCCAATGCCAGAATCTCACGTGCGGTAAGGCTCTCAAAGGTACGCATAAGTGGAAGAAAGATTGTAATTTATTGCGGGCCGGGTACAAACAAGAAGCATCGCCGAGATCGCCTTCATCGCGCGTGATCGCCGTCATCGGAACAGCCGGTAAATAGCATTTAGCAAAAGAAAAGGACGACCCTGGAGCTGAGTCCAGGGCCGCCATGCAGAGCGGGCTCATCCGAGTACAGCACTTCCCTGCCAGTGTCGTGCGGATCCCCAAGATTCGCACCAGGCAGGGTCCCGCTTTGCTATCCGGAATTCAGGGCCGAGCGGGATGCGATCCATTCGGCTTCTGAATCCGGAATCTTGAGCCTTATTCAAGCTGCGGCATGGCTGACGCAAAGGGTTGGCTGCTGCGCCAGCCGGCCGGCTTGGGGGCGACTGATTACCCCACCACATCCATTGGACGCATCATTTCGTTGTCCTCATGCTCAAGGATGTGGCAATGCCAAACGTACTTATAACGTTGTCCAGGTACGACCTGGGTGCCGGTGGGCAGATCAAACTTCATGATGAGCTTGGTCACCGTTCCCGGATACGACTTCACAACGTCCTTGGACGCGAACAATTCGTCAGCCGTCGGAGCCTGTGGCGGACCGGTAAAGACGAGCTGTCCCGTGTTGTCGTAAGTGGTCTGGTCGAAGGGCTGGCGGCTCAAAATCTGGAACTGCACCAGGTGAATGTGTTTCGGATGCGCATCACCTGTGTCATTGATCAGGTTCCAGATTTCGGTGGAACCGGCTTTCGGATCTTCCGTGACCGGATCATCCCAGTTCTTGTTGTCGAGCAGGCCGATGATGGGGAATCCATCCGTGGCGCGATCGAGTTCAGTCAAGACCAGGTCGCGGCTGCGCGTGGCTGAGGATGGATTGATGTTCAACGGGTGAGGGTTGAGTACGAACGGGATGCGCGAAGTGTCGGGTGAAGATAGCGGTTTGGACACACGGAACATCATGATTTCCGTCGGTACAACCTCACCACCCCCCGGATACGGAGCAGGAGCATCGTTCTTCAGTACGAAGAACTGGCCGCCTTTGCCGGTGAAATCGACGATTACGTCATAGCGCTCTGCGGGAAGTTGCAGCAGAGTGGTCGTCACCACTGGCGCGGGCAGCAACCCGCCATCTGTACCGATCACAAAGAACTGCGGACCCGCCATGCCATGCGCGTTGCCGGTTGCATCGGTCCGCACCAGACGCATGTTCAGGAAGCGTGCGTTACACCCATTCAGCATCCGGAAGCGATAGCGGCGTGGTTCCACATCAAGCACCGGCCAGATCTTGCCGTTGACGCACATGGTGTCGCCAAAGAACTCGGGAATCCAGAACTGGTGTGTGCCGCCGTCGGCGATCGGATACAGGAAGCTGCCATCCGGGTTGAACAAGCGGTCCTGCATGATCAATGGAATTTCAAACTGGCCTTTCGGCAGGTTGAGTGAATCTTCCACGGCGTCGCGGATGATGTATGCGCCGGCCAAGCCCATGATCATGTTCAGGCGGGTAATGCCGAGCGTGTGATCGTGGTACCAGAGCAACGTGGACTGCTGGTCATTGGGATACACAAATGCATCGGGGTTGTAGAGCACCGGGCCGGTAATGCCATCCGGGGAAATCCAGGCCTCAGGGTAGCCATCACTCTCAGGAAGGATTTTTGCGCCATGCAAATGGACTACGTTGCGCACCTGCGGCTTGTCCGCTTCAGAACCGTGCAAAGTGGGATCCACAGGAAGAGGATGAGTGGTTGGAAGCGCGTCATTGTGATACTTGATTTTTACGGGTGTACCACTGCGAACTTCCAGGGTTGGCCCAGGCCAGATTCCCTCGTAGCCCCAGATGGTGGTTGCAGGCAGATCGCGGTGCAGCTTTTGTTTGGTCTGCTGCATGTGGATGTGCGTAACGCCGGTGGCCGTCGGATGAATCACCGGCATGATGGGTAACTGATCAACAAACTGGGCGAGGTTGAGGGAACCGGCAAACCCGGCATTGGCCGTTGCCGCTGGGCGTGATACATGACCATGAAAGGTCACTCCGCCATTGGTGTGAACACGCGTATTAGGCGTTTGCGCGGAAGCAATTGTGGGAAGGACCATGCCTGCCCCAGCCATTGCTCCCATCTTGAGTAAGTCCCGTCGACTCTTTTTCATTGTGAGGTGGTGCTCCTGTGAGTGGAGACACTTCGGGCGTGACAGGCATAAGCCGGTAAGAGTCCGTCGGTTCTGCGTATCAGCGCCTGAGGTGACGCCTTGTCAGCGCCGCCCAGCTTTTTCCGGAAGAAGGCAGCGCTTGTGAGTACAAACTAGCCGGATAAATAGAGACAACGCCAGAAAATTAGGGAATTTAATCTCTGGTGGAAATGCGCTGCGCGATCACATTGCTTTCAATAGCGATTGGCGCTCCGATCTATATAAATCTCAGTGATGGCGATGATTGCAGTTTCAAAAGTTAGATAAAGGCGCAGATGTTTCCAACGCAATGCGCTCCTCTGATTAACGATTCTAATTAGCAGTCTCTTAAGTCTTACAAGTCAAAGAAATTACCGTCTGCGTCGCGGCCAGCCAGAAAATGAGCCAGTAAGTCTCATATTTACAGCTATTTACTCTGCGCTCGGAAGGTCTTTTGCAGGGTTCTGAAACGATTCGTCTCTCGCTCACACTTATTGATAGGCAGTTAAAACCGGAGTTAGTTTCCAGCGAAAAATGCCATTCAATCAGCAAAGTGAAAATATGGAACCCAGGCCCAGCAAATTACGCCCCTGGATCGTCATGCCTTCTCGACGCGATGTTATGGGAGCCATCCGCTCAGGATTGGATTCGATATTCGCGTTGAATAAGGCTTCGCATAACGAAGCTTACTGGGGAAATGAATCCACCCTGGAGTCGGCCGGGACCACAGCCAGCATCCTTGTGCGCCTGGCAGATGTTCCAGCCACGCTTCTTTCTCACTCACGCCAGCAAGCCATCCAGAATTCGCTGGATTGGCTGAGTCAGGCGCAATGCCACGGGTGTTGGCAAAGTGATGATCTGCAAAATGATGATCTGCAAAATGACGATCTGCAAAAAAATGCTCTGCGAAATGATGACCTGCAAAATGTTTACCGGAAATCTGATTGTCTAACCACCGCCCTGGCCGTAATCGCGTTGCGTGCTCATGGCAGGAACGTGCCTTCAGGGGCGCTGGAGTTCCTTGCGGCGTGCCGTGCAGGCGATGGTAGTTTTGCCGCATCGCCAGATCAACCTGCCGAATCAGATGTGGTTAAAGCCCTCGCTGTAACGGCAACGGCTTCCAGGGCTCTGGAGAAGATCAATCCCATCACTGAAACGTTTCTTGTAAACGGGTTGGGATCTGCGCTTCCTGTCCCTGGCACGTGTAACGCTTCGCGATTCTACGTCTGCTCTGAAATTCTAGACTGGCCGGCCGGACAGGCTTCCATGGCGCTATTGAGCAAAGTCAGTCAGCTAACCATCGACGCAGGAAAAGACACCGCTTTAGCGGAGGCCTTACTGCTTCGCAGCCTTCTGCGACTGCGAATTTCCCGCTCATGGGCTGTTGCGGCCCGGCTACGCGAGATGCAGGCCCCCGACGGAAGCTGGGTTCAATCTTTTTCTTCGACTTCGGCTGATCTGCCCGGTGTTCCAGCACCCGCTCATGCCAGTCAGGCAGTGGTTTCGGCAACTGCAGTTTCCGCGTTGGTCATGGCAGATTCCCAACCCGGCCTTTACTTTGGCTCTGATCTGCCATTGCCACAGCGATTTTGACGAAAGGTTGGTAAAGAAATGTATCCAGCCACCACCGGTACCGGGAGTTCGACCCATAAAGCGATGTTGATCCCCTTTCCGGTTTTGATGCGCGCAGGAATTCCACAGCCTTCAGGAGACTCTGAAGTATACTGGTTTGACACTAAGAACGTGGAATCCAATCCTTTCGATTCAGAGTATCTCGACCGGCTCAAAGCCCGTGATCCCAGGACCCAGGAGCACTTTGCAGGTCACTTTAATCGGCTCCTCGCTATCAAACTACGCTGCACCGGTATCTACGGCTCCCAGATGGATGACCTCCGTCAGGACACCCTTATTCGCGCATTAAAGAGTATTTACGAGGGGAAGGTCGATTCGCCTCAGAGTCTCCCGGCTTTTGTTTACGGAGTTTGCAACAACGTAATCCGAGAGTTCATTCGCGGAGAAATCACGGCTCGTGTACGCGACACCAACGAGTTTCCTGACCTGCCCGATCCACGCTATTCAGCCGAAGATCACCTCAGGCAGAAGGAGGTCCGTCAATCAGTAACCTCGGTACTGAACAGCCTGCCGGAAAAAGATCGCGCCATCTTAAACGCGGTTTTTATCGCCGAAAATGATAAAGACGCCATCTGCCATGAGCATGGGATTACACGTGACTATCTCCGTGTTCTGCTTCACCGCTCCCTGCTTAACGCAAGAAAATTACTGGACAGGCAGTCCAATGGATAGAGAGAACGAGGAAGAGAAAGCAATGGAAAGCAGTCAAGCTATGAACCATCAAGAAGCCGAAAACACGAAGGCTACAGAACGGTATCTGCTGCGCGAGATGACGGAGCAAGAGCGGCTGGCTTTTGAAGATCACTACCTGAATTGCGCCATATGCCTGGAAGCCGTAACCTTTGGATCCGATTTCCTGAACGCCGGCCGTGAATTGTCAGAGGAATCCCGCGTTCAACAAGCGGCCGTTGCTCCGCGGAAGGTTGGTCTGTGGGCGCCGATGAGATCTTTGTTGCAGCCGGTTCCTGCAATGGCGTTTGCGGCCCTACTCTGCCTTGCTGGTTTCAGCGTTTATCAGCACACAAGAATCACGAGCCAGCAGAATTTGATCGCGGACCTGAAGGCGCCGAGCCAGGAAGTTCGTTATGTAATTTCAGGGGCCCAACGCAGGGGCTCAGATACCATTGTGCTGTCCAGGAACCAGAGGCTCAGTTTATTGATCAACTTTATTCCCAGGCATGAGTTCACCTCCTATCACGCCGAGATTACCGGCCCAGGTATGGCAACAGGTTACTCGCTCCCAGTTTCGGTGAGGGAGCAAGACTATTCCGTAACCGTGTCTTTGCCCGCCACGGCATTCATCGGAGGGCAATATCAGGTGAACTTCTGGGGTAGATTGCAGAGTGGAGAAGAAACAAAGCTGGCCGCAGAAAGCTTCCAGGTAAAGTTAGCAAATTAAGAAAATACTAAAGTAAACATCTAAGGGTCGCCAGATTGAAAGTAACACGAGAGTAGTACAATCCCCTGCATAAGACCTCCAGAGGTGAACGACGCACCTCGCATTTCCGTCCGAAAGAAAAAACAGTTCGCGATTCCTTTGGCCCAGGGAGAGCAAAATGACTAGATGCGCCAAGCGCAACCACTCACAGTACAATTATCACAATCATGCCTACGGTTTCGCCGGTCAGCTTGAACGGCCGTTCCGTCATACCATACCAACCCAAGCAACAACTGTCCTGGGTACGCACGGCGGCCAGGGACACGATCGGGTAGAAAACTTCCGGCACGAAGGAATCATTTCCTTTGACGCCGCATACGTTGAAGTGGGTGGCAGCTATGACGAATGCCACAATCAGCACACCAGCTTTTCCAGCGCTATCATTGAAAATCTGAACATCCTTGACGTGGTTACCGCGGACCGAGTGGTTTCCCGCATCGCGCTGTACTCGGGAGACATGGATGACAAGAAGGCGGAGAACACCTATAACATCACGGGGAGCCATTTCGAGAACCTCAAGATTGCCGGTCACAAGATCGATGTAAAATTGGCAACCCACGTATTTCACGAGAACAACAGTCATTCCCAGGTGGCCACGAAGCATAAAGCCGGCAAGCTGGATGATTGGCTGTTTGCAGGCAAGCTGAGGGCTTTGAGTGCCAGACAGCTTGCGGAACTGGAAGAGGAGTATCACGCTCTGGAAGGCATGTCAGAGGTGGTTAATACATGGAAGAAAGCGCCGGCAACCCGAGGAACAGATCAAATCCCTTTCTCGGCGTTAAATCATATGGACATCAAGGACCACGCGGGGAAAGACACCGAGTTGCGTGGCTTTGGGTCCATCATCTGTATTCCCAAATTTGGCGTGGTTCGCCTTGCCGAATTGACCTTCTATCATCACCATTGCACTCTGACGATGCTACGTGTGGACATGTGCTCGACGGGGACCGGAACCGGAACCACCACGAGTACTGGGACCGGTGGTTCCAAGCCGGGTGGGGGCTAGTCTCTTTCTTTTTGGCAGTGGCGGCAGCCCTGGTGACCGGCTGCAGCCAACCTGACTGGCAAACCCGTTATTCGAGCGCGTTGACCGAATTCCGCAATGGCAATTCTGACGCTGCGCTCACTCTGATCGCCGACCTGCCTGCATCACCAGGCGCTCATCCGACCCTCTGGTATTGGCGTGCTCGCGTTCTCCGAGCTCAAATATTTCTACGCCAATATCAACCTGCCCAGGCGCTAGGTTTTTTGTCCTCTTTCCCGGCAAAACTGCCCGATGAAATTATGGTCAAACGGAATGTGTTTGCCGGAGTGGCGCTGTGCGAGACTGGCAAAGCTGAAGACGCGCTTAAGCGTTTCGCGGATGCGGAACGGATTATCTCCACGACCACGCCCAGTTTGCGAGCGGACTTACTGTATGCGCGCGCTGATTGTGCCTCGGATGATCATCCTGAAGAGGCGATGCAGCTATTCACTCAGTCGGCGTCACTCGCCCATGGCAATGACAGCTATCTTGAGGGCCGGGCCCTTGCCTATCACGGTTACCTGTTGATGCAATCAAAGTATTACGACAAAGCAATTGAGTTGTTTGACAGGGCTCTGATTATTACGGAATCGCCTTACCTCAAACAGACCCTTCTCGGGAACAAAGGGGTCTCTACGGGAGAGCTGGGGGAACGGATTACTTCCGGCATATATCTTAAACAGGCTGTAGAAACTGCGTCACACATCAAAGACGCTAAGGCAGACCATGCACTCTGGCTAGTTAATCTTGGACACCAGCAGGTTTCACAAATGGAATACGCTGATGCTGAGCAATCATTTCGTAAAGGGAGCGAGATTGCCAAGGGCACCAGGAGGTCAGATCTGGTGGGGCTTTGCCTGATCAACTCAGCTGGAGCTGCAATGATCCAGGGAGACCTGGTTCACACCAGAGAGCAGATCGCGGCTGCCGAGCAAGTCGCCAACCTGGGCGAATGGAAGCCCTTCCTTTTACTGACCAAGGCCTGGCTTATGCGTCTTGAAGGAAATGCAAAAGAATCAGAGAAGATTCTGAATGATGTCATGACTGCCAATCCGCAGGGCCGCGCAAAATGGCTCGCAGAAGCAGGGCTGGGCCAGACCTTTGCGGCAGAAAAACGTACGGCGGATGCTGACCGAATGTTTCAGAAGGCCATCGCAACGTCTGAGCAAGGCTTAGAACGGATATCGAACGAGCGATTCCGGATTTCATTCCTGGACCAGGACCCATTCTATGATGATTACATTTCATTCCTGTTCTCTCAAGGCAGAACGCTGGATGCGCTGAGCGTTTCAGAGCGCGGCCGATCAAGAACTCTGGCGGAAGCCCGCAAGTTGCATCCGCTGGGAAGCCCGTTAAACCTTCGTGCCATTCAGCGCAATCTGGGCCGCCACAACCATCAAATTGTTCTTGCCTACTGGTTGACAACTAAGCGGTCCTATCTCTGGCTGATTTCGCCGACGGAATACAAAACTTTTACGCTGGCGCCTGAAATGGACATCGTCAGAGAAATCGAAGCCTACAACCAAACGACACTGGATCAATCTGACAGCGAAACGGCGCACGGACAGAATCTCTTCAAAATGCTTGTAGCGCCTGCCGCGAAATATATCCCCCGGGACGCGAGAGTCACCATTGTTCCTCATCGCCGACTGCACAAGTTGAATTTTGAGACGCTTGTCACCGACGGAAACAAACCGCATTTCTGGATCGAGGACGTCTGCATTCAGAACACCAGCTTTCTTGCTTCGCTAGAGAAACCGGAAGAAGCTCGGGCTAATTACGCCAAACAACTCCTCTTGATGGGGAATCCGGTCCAGGCTACCGGCGAGTTTCCCGGTCTTGGCCATGCGGCTCAGGAAATGAAGACCGTCGCCGGACGATTCACTCAATCGGCTGCATCAATCTACGCACAGGCTGACGCCACGCCAGAAGCCTATGACGCCAGCAAGCCGAAACAGTTCAGGTTTCTGCATTTTGTCACGCATGGCACCGCCAGCGATCTCAACCCGCTGGAATCTGCGATCATTCTTTCGCCCGGTAAAGACGGTTTCAAGCTTTACGCCCGCGACATTGTCAAGACCACGATTCACCCCGAACTCGTAACTATCTCATCCTGCTATGGCGCCGGAACCAGGCAATATTCAGGCGAAGGTCTGGTCGGGTTGTCATGGGCATTCCTGCGCGCAGGCGCGCACAACGTCATCGGCGCGTTGTGGGAAACGGACGATGAAGCCAACGTGAAGCTGATGGAAACCTTTTATAACGAGATGGGCAAACGGGATGACCCGGCCGGAGCATTGCGAACTGCAAAGCTTGAGCTGCTGCACTCAAATTCCTTCTGGAAGCGTCCTTATTACTGGGCCGCCCTTCAGCTTTACTCGAGCAACTAACTAGCCAACATTACGGAGGCGGGGATTGGGAGCTTCAGTCCGCTCAAGACGGGAAATTTCCAGCAGTGCGGTTGCCCAAGCGTCTTCCTTGCTGATGGCATCACGGCGAACAAGAATCTCCTGCGATCCATCGCGACGGATCACGCAATGCCACAAGGTCTCTTTCGGCACAGGTTGGGGAACAATACTGGCTTGATATGGGTGGCGCACGATCTTCATCTCTGCGATCCTTTCGGGGATTAAGGTCGTAGTGTGTATGTCTATTACCGCATTATGCTAGCTGGAGGGGGCGGTAACCTATGTTAAAAACAGGTTAAAATCCCGAGCTGATTTGTCGGTCACACCAGCCTCGCTCATCAATTAAATTAATTAGATTCAGCAGTTTACCGAGTCTGCGACCTAAACAAGAAAGCGTCTAGTTTTCCACTTTCCCACCTGGCATTTACTGAGTTTTCAATGCAGTTTGGCCGGAAAGCCCGGCCCCCCGATCGGCGATCCCCGGCAGTGTAACCGGCAACCGGCCTCTTGCTTTCAGCTCACCGAACAAGACTCTCACCGCGCTGGATTCGGAGGTGCCGGCATTGGAGAAGGTACATACATAGTTCTGAATTTGGGGAAAGCTCTGAGCCAGGTAAGGGCTACCCAGCGCCACCACAACCGTCTTGGTGGGAGCGAGCGCCAGGATCTGACCAAGCAGGGCCGAATCCGGCTGGTCCAGCGACACGCTATTGGTCAGCTGGCCGTCTACCATCACCTGCTTGCCCGCGACGGGCGAAAGATAGCCTGCTACCACAACTTTTCCTGCATCCTTGACCGCCTGTAGCACCATGCCGGAAAGTGCGGCCGCCAAGGTGCTATCAACGTAAAAAACCGTTGCGTCGGCCCGGCGTGCCTTCAAGGCCGATTCAAATCCTCGTCCCCAGGAGCCGTGCGCATTGTCAGAAAAAATCACCGTCACCACTTCTGCACTCGGCTGTACGGGGGCGCGGTAAATCTCACCTTCGGTTTTCGGAGGCTGAAAACGTGTTAATGGCAGCACCATATGATTGTCACGAATCACCGTGACCGCATCGTCAGCCACCTGCTGCGCCAGTTGCATGTCTTCCTGCCTGCTCACCAGATAGGAAACCTGTTCGAGGTCCACGAAACGCGCTTTATGCAAATCCACCGCCGCTTTCATCTCCAGGATCCGCTGCACTGACTCATCAATGCGCGATTCCTGTATCTCACCGCGATGCACTGCTTCAACAATCCCTCGAAACGCGCCATCCAGATCGGTGGGCAACAAGAGAACGTCATTGCCTGCTTTCACGGCATCCACCGCAGCCCTTCCCGCAGGGTTCCCCTGTTGAGGCGGATACAAACTGGTCAATCCCCGCATCTCCAACGCGTCAGTAACAACTAGATTCTTAAAGCCAAGCTCCTGCCGCAGAACCTGTCCAATTACGTTGGTCGAAATCGTGGCTACCTTGTTCGCATCAGGCTCCAGCGCCGGCACAGCCAGATGCGCCACCATCACCGAATCCACTCCCGCCGCAATCGCTTTTTGGAACGGTGGCAATTCAACCTTGTTCAGGTGTTCTCTATCGCTTGCCACCCTGGCCACACCCAGATGTGAATCGGTCCCAGTATCGCCATGTCCGGGAAAGTGTTTAACCGTGGTCAGCATCCCCTGGGACCGGGCTCCGCGAATGAACGCAGCCGCCAGGTCGCCGACCGTTGCCGGATCCTCTCCAAAGGAGCGTGTATTAATGATGGGATTGCTGGGATTGCTGTTCACGTCGGCAATAGGGAAGAAATTCCAATGGATGCCCACGGCCCGCGACTCCGCGCCTACAATCGCTCCAAACCTTTCTTCGTAAGCAGGGTTTCCAGCGGCGCCAAAGGCCATGGGATCAGGAAAGATAGGCACTGAATTCATGCGGGTGGCCAGACCGCGCTCCAGATCGCCGGCGATCAGCAGGGGGAGCTTCGAATCCCTTTGCAGGCGATTGCTCATGACCGCAGCTTCCAGCGGAGGATTCTTCAGCAGGCCCGCACCGTCCACATGGACCGTCAGCACAATTGAACCTATTCCATATTTCTGCATTTGATCGCGGAATTGCCTGTAGGCGTCGCCATCAAAGTTCTCGAAGTCCATGAAGTAGCGTACGCTCAGCATCTGGCCAACTTTCTCTTCAAGCGTGAGCTTCTTCAAGGTTCGCGCAGCCCATTGCCTGCCCTCCTTGGTCAACTCCACGGGCCGCGGCTTGGCAAAGCGATCAGCAGCAGTTGCGGGCAGGGAGAAAACGAAAGCAAGTACGGCAATGAGCGTGGTCAGAAATCGCCTCATGCAGGAACAATACCAGACTTGCCCAACGAACGTCGCACGCACTGGAAGCGAGCACGGACGCTCGATTCCAGGGACAGGAAGAAGTCAAGGTATGGGACTGTGAGTATGTAGGGCCCGTGGGCGGAGGGAACAGAAGCCCGGCGAATGACGCAGGCTTCACCGGGCGCGGTGTCCGTCGAACCAAACTTATTGGGAAATAATCTTGGCCTCAGCCTCAGTCTGAGCAACACGCTTAGTGTTTGCGGACTGTCCACGCCTGGGCTGATAGATGCAACTGGGGTCCTGGCCAAACAGTTCCCCGGTCAAGGCAAACACGCGGGCGCGCGATCCGCCGCAGATCTCCCGGCATTCGCCGTTACCGCATTTGCCCTGAAGATTTCGCACACAGAAAATGGGCCGGAACATGTCCGGCCCACAAAGAAGCAATCCTTGCTGCTGTTAAGGCGTCACCTGGGTAATGCGCGTCGCCCAGTTGCCGAGAGAGGTGCGAGTGCCTCCGCAGCTTCCGAAGTTAGCGCCGAAGGCCGCTTCATACGTGGTCAGGTCGCAACTCTGGTTGATGAACTCGGTGGCAAACCAGATTGAGTTTCCATCCACTGCGGCAGCTCCGTAGTCGCCCCAGCGGGGACGGCCACCGAATATATTCGTGTACTCAGTGAAGCCATCTTGCAGGCCCGAGCCGGCTTGAGCGATGTGCACATCGCCCGCGCCGACGATAGCATCGAGACTGACATAACCCACGCTTGGGAAATCCGTTGGCCCGACAACAATTCCCGCATGGGTCGTCTTGCCACCGTCAGTACTGATACCGGTGCCCAACGCGCCCCACAGCTTGCCGTTCGCGAACATCACCTGCTGCAGGCGGGAATCGTTGGCGTTCAGCTTGCCAATTGTTTCCGGCACCCCAAAGGGGATTCCGTTCAAAAACAGATCACAAGCTGCGACCTCTATGCATTGACCAAGGGGCCACTGTTTGGTCTGATCATTGGTTCCTGAACCCGGCTGGTTCACCCGTGGCGGGTTGGTGAATGCGACCGTGTTGACGAGTGTGTTCGTCAGAGCGGGCGCAGTCCCAGAGTTGAGAGCCTGCGTGTTGCTGAGTTCCCACAGGGCAATGCGGCTGTCGCGTCGTGTGAACACCGCAAACGAGCTCAGGAAGTATTCAGTGCCGTCGTTGGCGGTGGCAAAGCTCGAGATTCCGGGTGATTGCGCCGGCCAGACCGTAAAGCCAGGCAGAGGGCCAAAATCGGGTGTAATCGTGGGCGTGTTGTTCGTGTCGTACTGGAAGACGGTCAGGCTGGGAGCGCCGCTGACAAGAGTATTTTTTGAAATCGCATATATTTGCGACGCGTTGAAGTTAGGCCCAAACAAATCAAACTCATTGGTGGTGAGATAGATTCCGTTAGCATCCGCACCGATGTGTGGATAGTCACCCAGGCAAGCGTTGGGATGAGTGCGCCCTGCCGGCGTCGTGCTCCCTGGAGTGCAATGATGGTTAGGAGTTCCTTCTGTCCCATCATCCTGAACAGGAATGGTGTAAATGGTCCAGGTGCCGAGTGGGCTCGACGTATTGCTTACCGCCAAGTCGAGGTGGTTCCGCCCGGAAAGCGACTGAGAGGTGGATTGGCCATGGGCGTCAACGTTGATGCGATCCAGTGTCAATACCAGCTGAAACCAGCGTTGCGACTGGGCATCGAAAATACAGCTCGGATCGGTAATGGATGGCCCGAATTTATTGGGCGAGCCACGCACGATGGCGGGTGCGTCACCATAGAAGGTGTTGAGATCGGTCACGCCCAGGAGTTGGCTTCCTGTTGCGTCATAAACGTTCACCACGTCGTTCACGGATTCCATCACAAAGCCATTGCCGGCGCACAAGCCCTGATCAGGAGGCTCGACCGAGAACTGGTTACCGTGGTTGGCCAGTCTCTGTTGCCGGAAGTTCAGTCCATCAAAAGCTGCATTGATCTCCGGGTTGGACTTCGCTTTCTTGCCGGAATTGGCGGAACTCCCGTTGCCGGGCTTCGCGCTGGGCAGCGTGCGATTTATAAAACCGCTGACTGGGTCATTGTTATCGGCATCCTGACCGAGATCGTCGATTTCGAGGGCCTGGATACCATCCGTACCGGCAGGTTGGGGTTGAAACGTTCCCTGTCCAGTGGATGGGATCTGCCTGACAACAGGTCCCGGCGTCTGCGCATGAGCAGAGCTAAAGGTAAATACGGCTAGAGCAATTAAAGTGGCGAGGAATGGAATCAAGCGTGGGGTTGCATTTTGATTCATGGAGGAAAAATCTCCTGAGGGTAGGTCTCGGGTCATTGCGCAGACAGTTCTTTCTCACTTCCAGCGACGTGCGTACGACTAAGGCTCTGACGTTGGGTCGCAGAGCAGATAAGGGTTATTCTTCGTCGAAAGATTCGTCGAAAGATTTGAACGTTCTGGCCTGGGTACAACAAACCCGGAAAACTGCTGGGCAGGATCATACGCGCTGGATTGAGGCGTAACTCACCCCTTTTGTGCTTAGTTCTAAGTAACCCCCACGTGCCATGGGTTCCTAAGTATGTGCACCATAAATGTTTGTACCCTTTAACCGCGACAACCAGTTGGCGTTTATTGGCGCTTCATGGCGCTAGTTCCCTTCGCCGGAAAACAATTCGACATTGCATTTCGACGCAATTTCTTCGTGGAAATCGGCTACCCGGATTTGTGTGATTGACTCCATCCCGTAAAACGTAAACGCTCGCAGTCTGATCCCAGAGTTGAGCTAAAATCGCGATTACCGAATGAGCACGATTCGTATCGCACTCGCCAATCTCAGCTTTCCAAAGACACCTGAAGAATCAGTCAGGTTGGCGGAACACGCCATTGCGCAAGCGTCCGACGAAGGCGCACGTATCATCTGCTTTCCCGAATGCTTTGTTCCCGGCTACAGAGCAGCCGGAAAATCAGTGCCTCCACCCGACCCGGCGTTTCTGGAACGTGCATGGTCCGCCATTGCGGCCGCGGCGGCAAAGGCAAAAGTGGCGGTGATACTAGGCACGGAACGCGTGATGGATGGCGCGCTGCTCGCAACCGCGCTCGTCGTCAATCGCGATGGCACGATTGCCGGCTTCCAGGACAAAGTCCAGATCGATCCCTCTGAAGACGGAACTTATTCACCCGGCCAGGGAAGGCAGCTCTTCCAGTGCGATCAATTGAAATTTGGCATCGCGATCTGTCATGAGGGTTGGCGTTACCCGGAAACAGTCCGCTGGCCGGTCCAGCGAGGAGCACACATTGTGTTTCATCCACATTTCCACGAGGCTGAGCCCGGCAGCTACGTGCCTTCCAGTTTCGCTGATCCTGCAAACACATTCCATGAAAAAGCGGCATTGTGTCGCGCCGCAGAGAATACCTGCTATTTCGCCACGGTCAACTTCGCCAGCGCTGGATCGCCGACCACATCCGCAGTGGTGCGGCCCGATGGAACACTGCTCAACTACCAGCCATACGGTAAATCCGGGCTGCTGATCGCGGACATCGACTTAACCGCAGCGACAGGTCTCGTGGCGTCACGCTATAAACCTGCCTAGATTTCCACAGCCTTTCCAAAGCAAAGATGGCTTTGGAACGTAAAGTTGCATTCATCAAAAAGTAACATGGCATTCACCGTTCCGTTAGACATAACTGTTATCCGTATATCGGGGGCGCAGTAATCGTCAGAACCGCGCAGGTGGCCTGAAGCAGGTTCAAGCGTACGCCTCACATCTTCTATATACGGAGCTTTTAATGTCGCACGTAAGACGTCTCCTCATGCTGTCTGTATTTGCGCTGTTGATTACGCTGGGGAATTCAATTGCCAGCGCGGAAGAAGTTAAAACCGTTTTTGTGATCGCGATGGAAAACCACAACTGGACCCAGCCCGCGAACCAGTTCAACGGTGGTATCCAACAGATTTTCCAGAATCCCGCCGCGCCGTTCATCAACAGCCTGGTAAACGGGACCGCCGTTGCCAAAGTGGATGGCCGCGATGTCCGCATCAGTGAGCAGGTCTCATTCGCCACGAATTATCACAACGTTCTGGCCACGGCCAACGGAAACAATCCACACATCCATCCTTCAGAACCGAACTACCTCTGGTCGGAAGCCGGTACCAATTTTGGCATCCTGAATGATAATGATCCGTTCTCCGCGGTTAACCCGTCGAACCAGAACACGACTCAGCACCTGGTAACCTTGTTGACCAAGGCTGGAAGGACCTGGCGGTCTTATCAGGAAGATACCGACCTTACGACGGTCAACGGCCAGCTCACCAACGTTCCCTTGCCGCGGAACCAGTGGACCGTTCCGCTGAAGAGCGCGTCGGGCGTTTTTGCTGCCGGCAATTTCAATCAGTTCAATGGTTCCAACCAGTTTAACTACGCCGCTAAACACAATCCTCAAGTGTTCTTCACTGACAGCAATGGCGGCAATGACACGACCACTGCAAATCCGTTGTCCCAGCAGTACGCGCCATTGCAGCAGTTCTTTGCCGATCTGGCCAACAACACAGTGGCGGATTACAACTTCATCTCGCCGAACCAGTTCAATGACATGCACACGACACTTGCCGGCGGTTACAAAGGCCTGACCGGCGATGCGGCCAAGATCCTTCAGGGCGATGATTTCCTGCGGCAAATCATTCCTGTGATCATGGCGTCAAAAGCGTACAAAGAAAATGGCGTGATCATCATCTGGTTTGACGAGTCAGAACAAGACGGCGTGGCAGGTGACAATCCGGACGACTTCAACCACACGGTTGGTGAAATCGTTATTTCCAAACACGCCCGCAAGAACGTGAATGGCATTCCCTATGCAAGCACGGTCAATCTGACGCATTCATCTGACCTGCGCACGATGCAGGAAATCTTCCACCTCTCTGGTCCATTCCTGGGCGATGCCGCCAACAGCGCAGATCTTTCTGATCTGTTTCAAGAAGGCGCCATCCCGGGAAGTGAAAATGAGCGGGAAGCTGACAACGATTAATAAGCTGTAACAGCCAATTCGAGAAACCATGTTCTAAAGGGCGCAGGGATCGCTGGCACATCAAGCGATTTTCTGCGCCGTTTTGCTTTTTCATCAGCCTTTATATGCGTTAATCAGCGGTAAGGTGCTGCTTTCGAACTTTGTCATGGCTGACTGCTGAGTGCTAAGTGGTGACTGCAACCCTGGTCGCAATCTTGCCCCCTCGGCACTGTCAACTGCGAAGTCGAATTTTTGACATATGTCCGTAATTCGACAGCTATTGGGTAAGTAGCCTGCACGACCTGAGAGAAATTCGTTCTTGCTTCGCAGCCAGCCAGGCGGCCAAGTTTGGCACGCCAGGTGCTTATTAATTAATTGAAAGGAACAATCATGAAAACCAATTTGATACGCACTATGGCTATTGTTGTTCTCGCAAGTTCAATTCCGGCTTTTGGCCAGGCTACCAACACAAAGAGCAACGATCCAGTCACCACACGCAGTAACACACAGCCCAATGCTCCCAGCCAGGAGGCAACCGATCCGGCGGAATCCAATGCCTCTCTTGAGTTAGAACAGCTGCAGACGGAAGTAGAACAGCTAAAGTCCGCCGACAGCGCAAACCAACAGGAGCAGCAAAAGGCAAATCAGGAAGAGCAACAACAGATCCGTCAGGAGGATGCGCAGTGGAACCATGCGCTGATGGGCATCTTCGGAGGATAATGCTCGCATTGTGACAAATCAAACGGCTCAGCCGGGCGGGTGGAAAGCCGAACAATGACTTGCATCCCCCGACAGTCTTTGTCCGGAGAAAACATATGTTCGAATTCGATTGCAATTCCGTCAACTGCGGGCCGGGATGGTCCCGGCCCATTCATCTTCTATCTGTTTAAAGCATATCTGCTTAAAGCAGCTAGAAGCTCTAGAAGCTAAATATCGGTCCGAACTCCGTGCGGAAGTCTTTCCACTCACGATTGGGCCGACCCTCAAATGAGGGCAAGACACCGGTCGCGGTCAGAGGGATGGCACGGGTGCGATAGTATGACTCTTCCAGGACCAAGGACACCAGGTTGTTGAGTTTGTAGTAGAGCGTGCCTGCGGCAAGATCGCTCTTCTGCCGCCCACCGCCGGAACGGCGGACATCACGGGTGAGTGCATTGTCCAGTGAGTAGTGAAGGAATAATTGCCAGCCAGCATTGCGTCCTTCGGGGTCTGCATGCGCCAAGCGCGAGAGCGGAAACCCTACGTTGACGAAGCCACCCTGGCCTCGAACCGGGCGCTGGGGGGCAACCGTTGGGACGCCACGCAACAGGCCGAACGCTACTGTGGACGAACCATCTATCGACTGTGCAGTAGCGGTTCCTGTCAGACCCGTGGTGTCATTGAAGTTGGAGAACAGTTCGTTGAGAAAGTAGAAGCGCAGGTCACTGCCGTTCCAGTACTTGGCAATGACAGTAGCGAAGCGGGTGGGAAGCTGTACCTCGCCGCTCCAGGCATTACGGTCAGATTCAACCTGCGCGCCAGAGGGGAACGCCGTCCTAAATGCTTCTGGAACGGAAGCTGCCAGCACCTTCGCACTGCGAGTGCCATGCACGCCGCTCACGATGATTTGAGCAGGGGCAACGCCGGGAGCATCGTCAAGCTGGAATTGGGTCACAAAGCGAGCCTGAATTTCCGGTCGGCCAGAATCGGCACCCTGGCGCTCACCGAAGCCGAGCTGATTGCTTATCCCTTCGTTGTTAGGAGAAACTGCACCTGCTGTTACGATGTCCAAAGGCAGGTTGCCGAATGACGGCAGCACAATCGCGAATTCTGGTGAGACGGCGAACTTACGCCTGCCGCCAAGTTTATGTTCGAAGCCCACGCGCAACTGCGCTGCTCGTTCGTACAACGTTCCAAAACCTATCCCCAGGCCGGTAGTTTCAAACAGGTTGGGCAAAGTGGAAGAACCGAATGGAGTCCAGTCCTGGCCGGCCAGGAAGAAGAAGCTGTTGTTGTCTGAACGCTTCCAGTCCACACGGCCGTAACCTAAACGAAACTGGAACATGTTGGAACGAATGGTGCTGATGTTGCGGTTGTTGGAGCGGCCGAAATTGCCTTCAAAGTCAGCTTCCACTTTTCCGGTGACCACTACATTGGGTGTATCCAGCCACTCAAAGTTGGAGCCGAAGCGGATGAAGCGAGCTTTGACATGGAACTCAGGGAACGCGTCCGGGCCATTGATGTCGCTGATGAATCCAGGCAGCGGGAAGTCATTGCCGTAGGGCGACGAGGTGTCATAGACGGCGCTCGCTTTGATAAATCCGTAAGGCTGAATGTTGACGTTTTTGCCGATCTTAATTACGGGGATGACACCTTCGTGCTTAGGTGGATCAACCGGGAATGGACGGATGGGCGCGATCGCCGGAATCGGCCCGGATGGCGGAGGAGTCTGCGGCGCGCCAGAAGTGTTCTCGGTCTTCGGTGCAGATGCATATTCAGAATTGGATAAGGTTGTAGTGTTGCTTGTGGAGACTATCGCTGTGTTCAACGCGTTCACATCCTTGTCAGAGAGGATGCCTTTTTGTTTGAGCATAAGAACCAGGCGCTCACGCAACTGACCGGCCGGTCCAGATGCCAGACTGCTGACTTCATTCATGTTGAGGACGCCCTTGGTCATCAGCAAGCGCAACAGAGGATCGGCGACGTTCGCGGTTCCTGCCGTTGGTGCGGCTGGTGGTGCAGCCGTAGTTTCGGTTTCTCGCCGCTTATCTTCCGGGGCGTTGCTGTCTTTCTCAGAGGCCGTGGCAGCCATGGGCAGAAGCAATACAGTGAGAGCTCCTGCCAGAATGCAAGTTGATGTGCGAATCATAATTCAACCTCCTGGCTCTTACGATTCACAAACAAACCTGCCGGATTTCCGGGAGCGCTTTCAATTCAAGCCGATTCTCTACGTAGTATCCAGTAGATGGACTCTGCGTCCAACCGGGCATGGATGAAGGTATTGATCTCCATTAGGGCCTTTGATGCCGCCGCAGCAGGAATTTGAACCAGCATGGCAACCGAAGTCATGGGCGAATCCAGCATTCGAGAAGTCCACTATAGACAATCAGGGCCTAAGCAATCATAAAGAAGACTGTACTCAAAATGCGTCCGAGCGCACTTTCAACTGTCGTGACTGAATGCTGATTGCTGATTACTGCCTCTTGCAGAAAACGTCCCGTCTGGAAGCCGTGAAAAAATCGAAATTCTCTGAATTAGCGCGTCTTTCTAAGTGACCGGAAATGTATAGGAATAGTGTCGCAGCGGTTTATAGGGCGTTTAAACGACAGATTTTTTACACTTGCCTATCCCGAGATTTCCAGAATCAATTTTTTCACATGTTCCTGTCCCCGGGTTTCGCTTGCCAGCCGAGATTTTGGCGTGTGCACACCGCTCTTCGTATTAGGTTCCCAACTGAACGTTCCATTACTCTGAATGAAAATTAATCCTGGGTTCAGGCTGACTTAACCCCAGATCTCCATAATGGCTGAGAGATAGCTGTGTTCGGCAATGATGCCGGGAGGTGGTATGAGTAGAAGCAAGCTGATCTTACTGTTGGCAGCGGTTACCGGAATCATCGCATTCTTTGTGCTCAGAGAGCGTGGAGAAAGAGATGACGATGATGATGAACGCAGACCGGTTGCGGCCACCAATACTGCGGAACCAACAGCCCCAATCCAGGCGGCAGGAAAAGAGTTCACATACAACTTCGATCAGGATAAGGTGGGAGAGATCCCGCCTCACTTTCACAGCGCGCTCACAGGCAGCGGACCAAAGCCTGAATGGGTCGTACAGGCGGACTCATCGGCTCCGTCGAAGCCTAACGTGTTGACGCAAACTTCCAGCGACCGGACAGATTATCGGTTCCCTCTGGCGGTCCTGGATGATGGCTCGTTCGGCGACCTGGACTTGAGCGTCAAGTTCAAAGCAGTATCCGGCAAAATCGACCGTGCCGCCGGGCTGGTATTTCGGCTGAAGGATGCAAACAATTATTATCTGGTTCGCGCCAACGCGCTGGAAGACAATTACAACCTCTATCATGTGGTCGGGGGAAGCCGACGTGAAATCACCGGATCACATGTAAGAGTGACATCTGGTGAGTGGCATGAGATTCGGGTGGAAATGATAGGCACCCGGATCACGTGCTACTACGATGGCCAGAAGAAGATTGAGACCACGGATGACACATTCAAGGATGCAGGCAAAATCGGTGTATGGACCAAGGCGGATTCAGTAACCTCGTTTGATGATTTCCACGTAATCGCGAAATAAGAGCTCTCCTGGAGCAAAATCAATGAAATGGATAACCAGAAAAAATGTGAAAGTGGATCGAGTCGCGTGCCCATGGCTGATCGTGCGTTTTGTCGACAAAGATGCTGAGTTCATCTTTGTCGACGAAGACAAACTCGTGAGCCTAGCTGAAAGCATGAAAGCGATCCCCTACGATGCTCCTCGAATTCCAGAGATCAGGTTAAACCACCGGGGCGAGAGATGCACATTCGAGGCCATCATCGAAGATTACAAGATCTCTGATCCGGCTCTCCATAGGCTGGCGTTGATCGTGCGAGCCGCAGACATCAAAGGGCAGGAGAGCGTGGCTGCCGAAGGCATCGGGTTACGGTCCATTGCTGAAGGATTCGCGGCGATGGGTATATCCGATGAAGATCGCCTGGCACGGCAGTTTCCTGTTTACGACGCGCTCTATGTATATGCGCGCCAACTTCAATCAATGTAAACAAGTGAGTAAATTGCTAGCATCCGTTGGGATCATCCTGTCGGCTGCGCGCCTGGTTGGCTCGAATGTTCCAACCACGCTTTGAGCTCTCCTGAATTGTTTGTCCCTCTACCCAGCCCCTCAGGGGAGTTATCCGTGGGAAAAGACTGTGTTTTGCTGGCACGGTTTCTGCTGCATATGGGGGTTTATAAGCGGACGAATCGCCAAAGTCTACTTGCAGGATTCGCTGACCATTTTTAATTTCGTGACACTAATATCGCCGGCTTCCTTTTTTCCACCCTCCTTACTTTCTTTGGCTTCGTCTTCGTCTTTTTCGCCGCCTTCCGGCTTGAAGCTTCCGCTGACAGTCACTTTGTGGCCGACATGTTCGGACAGCTTTACTGAAGAACTGCGAAGGTCGTAGAGTTGTCCGTCGTCTCCAGTAAGACTGAATTCATCACCTTCGTCTCCCTTTTGCAGGCAGCCGGTCACGGTCTTGGTGCTGCCTTTCTTTTCGCCTTTCTGTGCGTTCGCGGCTAACGCAAATGCACAGAGCGCAAAAGCCAGGCAGACGGCCATTATGAGAATGATATTTCGTTTCATGGTTAAGAGCATGTAGGGGATTCTCCTTTCAATCGTCAAAAAGATACCATTGCACGATGAAGCGGCCCTGAACGCAGAATGAAAATGCATTCAGAAACATTCTGAACAGATTTTCATGAACGGTTCAGTTGCGCTTAATGAGTTAGGCTTACGATTTCAGAGGATGGTAAATGCGCCTGCTTCTAATTGAAGACGAAGAGAAGGTCGTCAATTTCGTCCAGCGTGGACTCACGGCGGAACGTTACGCCGTAGATGTCGCGCGAGACGGCGCGGCCGGGCTCGAACTGGCCCAAAGCTACGACTACGACCTGGTGATCCTGGACCTACTTCTCCCCAGGCTCGACGGAACCGAAGTGCTCCGAAAGATACGGCGGACTAATTCACAGATTCCAATTTTGGTGCTTACGGCTCGCGATGCTGTACAGGATAAAGTTATTCACTTTGAAGCCGGCGCAGACGACTATCTAACGAAGCCGTTTGCGTTTGCCGAGCTCCTGGTCCGGATCAAAGCGCTGCTCCGCCGAGGCGCTACCCGACAAGAGACCGTTTTGCGGGTTGGCGATCTTGAACTCGACCGCCTGTCCCAGCAGGTCCGACGCGGTAGTAAACGAATCGAACTGACGAGCAAAGAATACAGCCTTTTAGAATACCTGATGGCAAATGCCGGGCGCGTTCTTTCGCGGACCATGATTATTGAGCATGTCTGGGATCAGAGCTTTGATGGCGCAACCAACATTGTGGACGTATATGTGCGTCACCTGCGCGACAAGGTGGACGACGGGAGCGAAGGCAACCTGATCCGCACTGTCCGCGGCGTAGGCTACGCTATCAGCGATGAGAGACAATGATGAACTCGGGCTCAATCCGGTTTCGCTTGACCCTCTGGTATGCCGGCGTACTTGCGGGGATTTTGGTTTTATTTTCCGTCGCGGTTTATGCCGGGTTGAATCACTTTCTTAGGCGTAATCTGCACGAGTCTGTCGCGAAAGATGCCCAGGAAGTTGGTTCAATTGTTCGCGAGAACGCGAATGAAGCGGACGAAAGCGCCATCGGACGAGAAGTTGGCGAACACTATTCGGCTGAAAGCAATGATCGGGCTATCCGGGTATTGGGTCCGGACGGCAGCCAAATCTACTTATCTGGCCCAGAGCAAATGCTTCCCTCCTGGAATGGCTCACCCGTCCGGAACCAAGCTTCTGACGTGACCTATCGTCCCGCGGGCGGATCAGAGGTCCTCATCCGAACTCAAGGGGTCCTCGCCGATTCGGGCAAGAAATATTACGTGCAGGTAGCAGCTTCCCTTGCACCTACCAACGAAATCCTCAGGGACCTGTTGGGCGTTCTGGCTCTTGCTCTGCTTCTGGCAACAGTTATTGCAATCACCGGCGGGTTCTTTCTGATTCGGTCGTCGCTAAAGCCGCTTGATAATATGGCGGTTCGCGCCCAGAAGATTACCTCCCGCAGTCTGCATGAGCGAATGCCAATTTCCAACACCGGGGATGAACTGCAGCAATTATCCATATCTTTGAACCGCATGATCGAAAGGCTTGAAGAGGCGTTTCATCACATCAGCCGTTTTTCGGCGGATGCGTCGCATGAACTTCGCACTCCGTTGACGATCATGCGCGGTGAACTTGAAGCCGCTGTTCAGAACTCTAAGATCGAGCCTGAAGCGCGCGAGGCACTCGGAGCCGTGCTAGAGGAAACCGTAAGACTATCCAAGATCGTCGATCAGCTACTTACCATGTCCCGGCTGGATGCAGGCGAGGCGTTTCTGGAGATCAGCCGTTTTGATTTCTCGGAAATGGTAAGAACAACTGTTGAACACATGCGACTTCTTGTTGACGAGAAGAAACTAGTCTTAAAGGTTGATGCTGCGGATCCGGTCCATGTGGAAGGTGATCCATCGCGATTGCAGCAGGTGGTTGTAAATCTGCTTGATAATGCCATCAAGTACACGCCAGAAGACGGATCGCTCATGGTCAGCGTGCGCGCCCAGGCGGAGAAAGCTGTCTTGACGATCACAGATACCGGTATCGGGATCTCGGAGGAAGCCCAGACCCAGATCTTCGAACGATTTTACCGAACCGACAAAGCCAGGTCCCGCCAGTTGGGTGGGACGGGCCTGGGCCTCTCGATCGTGAAATCGATTGGCGCAGCTCACGGCGGGCAGGTGAGCGTGGAGAGTGCGGAGGGGCGGGGCAGCACATTCCGATTTGAAATTCCGCGATTGTCCAATGAAGCAGCAGCGAGGACCGAACCTGCCAGTGACACGCCCCCCACACCATTGAAGGGTCTTCAAATTTCTTAGGAGAAAGCACATGAACAGAACGAAAAGAATGTTGGCGTTGTCTTTTGTTACCTTTATTATCGGTTGCGTTTCGCAACTTGTTGCGCAAGCCCCCAGCAATGAAAAGTCCGGAGAATGGCAGGCGGTTGAGCAGGCAATTGGACGCTCGGGCCAGGTTCAGCCAGATGGCGCTTACAAACTAAGTTTCCCCCGCAGCGATTTGAAGGTGACTGTCAATGGTGTAGAACTAAAACCGGCCTTGGCTCTGGGCGGATGGGTTGCTTTTAGCAAACCCGGTGCAGATTCCATGATCATGGGTGATTTGGTGTTGGCCGAGGATGAGGTAACTCCGGTCATGTCCTCACTTGAACGCAATGGCGTGCAGGTGACTGCCCTCCACAACCACGTACTACACGAGTCTCCCCGCGTCATGTATATGCATATCGGTGGGCACGGCGATGCCGTCAAACTGGCAACCGCCGTGAAAGAGGCCTTCGCGCTGACAAAACTTCCGGCTGCAAAGGCGCCCGCAACCGCGCAGCAGGATATTGGAATCGATACAGCCGGAATTGAACAAGCGCTGGGGGCCAAAGGAAAGATTAACGGAGGCGTTTTTCAGGTAGGAGTTCCCAGGGCCGAATCGATCACCGAAGCCGGAATGAAGGTTCCAAATTCCATGGGACTGGCCACAGCTCTCAATTTCCAGCCTACAGGTGGTGGCAAAGCGGCTATCACGGGTGACTTTGTGCTTATTGGCACGGAGGTCAATCCCGTGATCCAGGCACTGCGCAGCAATGGTATCGAAGTGACGGCCGTGCACAGCCACATGCTGGACGAAGAACCGAGACTCTTCTTCATGCACTTCTGGGCCAATGACGATGCGGTCAAACTGGCTAAAGGGTTGCGCGCCGCCTTGGATAAAACGAATTCACAAAAAGGGAAATAGCTGATCGTTGGTGGGGGCAATCCCTTGCGAATTGCACCCACCCACAACTTGCGAGGTTTAAAGATGCCCTGGAACAAAGAAAAGATAAGAAGTCGTTTGAAAGTGGCGGGTTTTCTGGTCCTTCTGTTCGGAGGTGCAACTTTCCTGTTGGTCACAGACAATGATGAAGGTCCCAGTTTGTGGCAGCGCTGGACAAGCGGTAGCGCGGCCGGTGCAGATGGGACTCATGGTTCACTCCTCAAGCAAATCTCCGCGATTGACCTGCCTGGCCCCAAAGGCAAGCGCTTTGATTATTTAACGATTGATCCATCCCGGCATCTGCTTCTTTCCACTCACCTGGGTGCAGGGCTGCTGTATGCGATCGACCTGCGAACGAACAAGCTGGTGAAGACATTCGAGGATCTGCCTGGGATCGAAGGCGTCGAACTCGCTCCCGATGTTAACAAGGCCTACACATCAAATTGGAAAGAAGACAAGGTCGGCGTGATCGACCTTGAACAGATGAAGGTCATCAAGAAAATCCCTACGGAATCAAAGCCCGATGGAATTGCCTACGCGGCGCCTTTCCACAAGATTTACGTATCAGACGAACGTGCCAAGGCCGAAGCCGTGGTGGACGTAACCAAGGATGAGATCATTACAACTCTTCATTTCGGCAGCGAGACCGGGAATCCCCGTTACGATCCGGTTTCCAAGCACGTTTTTCTAAATCTTCAGGATAAGAACGTGATCGCCGAAATTGACCCAGCAACCGACAAAGAAGTCGCTGAGTACCCGGTCGGCAAGTGCCGGGGCAACCATGGCATGGCGCTTGATCCAGAGCACCGTCTTGCGTTTCTCTCATGCGAAGAAAACGATCTCATGACCGTCTTCCGACTGGACACGCATGAGCCGATTGCATATTTCCCTCAGGCGAAAGGCGGGGATGTGATCGCGTACGATCCGGGCCTGAAGCGCATCTATGTCGCCTGTTATGACGGCGCAATCTCTGTCTTTCAGGAAGATGATCCAACCCACTTTAGAAAGCTGGGGGACGTGCCCGTACAAAAGAAGGTCCACAGCTTGGCGGTCGACCTGGAGACGCTTAAGGTATATGTGCCCGAACAGGAAGAGAACGGGGCGCCCGCCGCACAAATCGTAGTCTTCGAAGCTGTACCGTCCTCCTAGGGAGAAAATGGTGGCAACTCAGATTCAAGCACAACGGCAGGCAACTCTGACCGAATTTGCACTCTATTTTCTGAAGCTGGGGTGCATCGGATTCGGCGGTCCCATCGCGCTTGTGGGTTACATGCAGAAGGACCTGGTCGAAGAGCGGAAATGGATCAGCCAGGAAGACTATCTGAATGGCCTGGCTTTTTCACAGCTCGCTCCTGGGCCACTGGCGGCACAGATGGCCATGTATCTGGGCTTTGTCCGCGCAGGATTTGTCGGCGCAACCATCGTTGGGGCGACATTCATTTTGCCCTCCTTCTTGATGGTCCTCGCCATCGGCAAAGCCTACGTCTCTTTCGGCGGAACCCGCATCATTTCGGCCCTCTTTTATGGGATAGGAGCTGCCGTCATTGCAATTATTGCGCGGTCGTCAATCAAGCTGGTCAAAACATCGGTGAAAAAAGACAAGCTGCTTTGGGCGATTTTCCTCGTCCTGGGGGTCGCAACTGCCGTCACGGAAAAGGAGATAGTTTGGCTGTTTCTGGCCGGCGGCCTCCTGGTGATGATTGCCAGGACCGATTTCTCGGCATGGAAACGGCAAACATCCATGTGTTTCTTCATACCTTCTCTCACAGGGATTCTCGGTACAACAGGTCCACTATTCATATTCTTTCTGAAGTCGAGTTTGTTTGTGTTTGGCAGCGGTCTCGCGATTCTTCCATTTCTTCATGGAGGAGTAGTCCAGGAACATCATTGGCTGACCGAAACTCAGTTTCTTGATGCCGTAGCGGTGGCCATGATTACACCTGGTCCTGTCGTGATAACCGTTGCTTTCATCGGTTACCTCGTCTCTGGAATCACCGGCGCGTGCGCTGCTGCGCTGGGTGTTTTCCTGCCGGTATATCTTTTCGTGGTAATCGTCGGCCCCTTCTACAAGCGCTTCTCCGGAAATACGCAAGTCCGTGCTTTCGTCCAGGGCGTCACTGCGGCAGCAACGGGAGCCATCGCCGGAGCGGTTGTCGTGCTCGGGAAGCATTCAATCCAGGACTACTGGACAGTCGGGATTGCGCTAGCGACTTTCCTGATTCTGATGAAATGGAAGATTCCCGAGCCGTTCATCATTGGTGTTGCAGGCTTGTTGGGAATCATTATTCGCCTCGGACTTTAGAAATCAATCGGGTATAGTGCAACTCGTAGACGCAAATTCGCCCATGACGTCGTTTTGTGCATGCTGGTCCAAATTCCTGCTCGATTTTCGACACTCAATCCTGCTTCTGTCTTGTGTCACGCTTGCTGCCACGGCTCTTGCCGCACCGGTTCCGTCGGCGATCGCGACGCGCGTTTCAAGTTCCATAACGCTCGACGGCAAACTCGATGAACCCGCCTGGCGCGACGCCCAGAGCTTTACCCTCACGCAGCAAGCGCCAAACCCGGACCAACCCACACCATATAAGACCGAGGTGCGAGTCCTCGTCGCATCGGATGCCATTTACTTCGGCTTTATCTGTCATGATCCCAAACCCGATGCTATCGCGATCCACAGCATGCGCCGGGACGGCGACCAGTCGGGCGACGACACCGTCTCCATCGTGCTTGACACCTACGGCGACCATCGCACCGGCTATTTTTTCCAGATCAACGCAGCTGGCGCCCGCGTCGACGGGTTGATCGACGATCCGCAGAACATCTCCCTGGACTGGGATGGAATCTGGGACGCGCGTACCGCGAAGACAGCGGATGGCTGGTCCGCCGAGATCGTGATTCCGTCGCGCACCTTGAGCTTCGCCCGTGGCCTGGACAAATGGGGACTGAACGTCCAGCGATTCATTGCGCGTGGCGGGCGTACGTGGCTGCGCTGGTCTTCACCCACACTGGATTCCTTTCTCTACGACCTGAGCCGTGCCGGCGTGCTCAACGGTGTAGGAGCGCTTGAGCAGGGCAAGGGCATCGAGCTGATTCCGTATGCCACTGGGAAAACGACTCGATTCTACGGAGTGAGTCCGAGATCTTGGCAAGCGAGTGAAGGCGGCGACTTGACCTGGAAGATCACGCCGCAGCTAGTCTCCGTGTTTACGGCGAACACCGACTTTGCGGAGACTGAGGTCGATGCGCGTCAAATCAACCTGACGCGCTTCCCACTGTTTTTCCCGGAGAAGCGCTCTTTTTTTCTTGAAGGCGCCAATCAATACACCTTCGGCCTAAGTCTTGGATCGCAGTTCATTCCCTTCTTCAGCCGCAACATCGGATTGCTGGATGGTGCACAGATCCCGCTCGATGGCGGAGTAAAGCTTAACGGTCGCGCCGGCAAATGGAACCTCGCCTTCCTCGATGTGCAGACGCGCGAAACCGCAGTTCCGCTCCAGGTTGTGCGGGACCTCGGTTTGGCTTCGAACAGAGTTCCCGGAACCAATTTACTGGCAAGCCGTGTTTCTTACGACGTGAATGACAACCTTCGCGTTGGAAGCATCGTCACACACGGCGACCCCGAGGCACTCCGGCAGAACACTCTCGGTGGCTTTGACGCGGTTTGGCGTACTTCCAAGTTTCGCGGAGACAAGAATCTCCTGGTCGGCGGCTGGACTGCCACTACTCAGGGCGAAGTGTCTCCCGGCGACAAACTCGGCTGGGGGTTCAGGGTTGACTATCCAAATGATCTGCTGGCCTGCCAGATCAACATGAATCAATACGGCGATGGCTTCCAGGCACTGCTGGGATTCCTGCCGCGACCTGGAACACGCCAGACGGATGTGGGTTGCGCCTACCAACCTCGACCATCCAAAGACGGTCCGTTTAGCTGGATTCGCCAGGAATTCTTTGAGAATGAGTACACCCGAGTTACTGATCCAAGAGGCATTCTTGAATCATGGGAATATTTCATGGCGCCTATCAACGTGCGGCTGGAATCTGGCGATCGTTTCGAATTGAACTGGGACCCTCGCGGCGAAACCGTGCTCGCACCCTTTGAAGTCGCGCCCGGCATCATCATTCCGGTCGGCGACTACACGTTCACACGCTGGCGAGCCGAAGCCCAGACGAGCGGCCACCGTCCACTTCAGTTTGGGACGACAACCTGGTTTGGACAGTTCTACAACGGTCACCTCACCCAGCAGGAGAACTATCTGAAGTGGACTTCACCAAAAGGGAAAATTCAGATAGAACTCAACACCGAGAATGACTTTGCTCACATGCCGGAAGGCAACTTCGTCCAGCGGCTCTGGCAGGTGCAGGCCGCGTACGCGTGGAGTCCAAACTTCATCCTAACGAGTTTCATCCAATATGACACAGACTCGCAGAACGTAGGCACCAACACCCGGCTGCGCTGGACCATTAAACCTGGTAATGATCTTTTCGTAGTTTGGAACCGAAGTTGGCAGCGCCTGGTAACGCGACCTGACCTGAGTCTGGTTCCCCAAAGTGATCTGCTTGCGGTGAAACTGCGTTGGACATTCCGTTATTAGCGATAATATTCTTGGGGCGATTTCTATAGGACGGCCGGGACGGCGGATCAGAAACCACAAAGGTCACGAAGGGAAGACTCACCACTGATCAACACGGATAACACTGATCGGAACAAAGCACTGGTGCGATTCATCGAGCGGCAGCATTGCTTGCGGTCTTATTGGTGTGTCGGCGCAGCCAGTCATTCGATAGGGTGTGCGCTTGCGAGATCTGTCCTGGCGACATACGTTGTTCCAGTGCGGCACTTTCGGCGCGACTACGAGCGTCATTGACGGCCGCTCCCAATAAAAACCATTCGTCAGCGGAGACTAAATTGGGGACGCAGCCGATTCCGTGCTCGTACATCTGTCCGAGCCTGTGCCGGACATCTCGTATTTCACTGGGCGTAAAGCTGCGAGTGAGCGAATCCAGCTTTGCCTTATCCACTGCCTGGCCGCCATTTCGGGCCATCAGCAGCCATGTGTACGCGGCGACACGGTCGGGCGCCACCCCGCCGCTTCCCGAAGCGAGTGCGAGCCCCAGCCGGTGCTGTGCGACAGAATCACCTTTGTTAGCTGCCTGTTGGTATAAGGCGTATAAGGCGGTGCCAGCCTTTTCAACCTGCCGGCTCCCCTCGCCCTCGCGCTGCCTGGTGGACGAAACCTGGTGCGCGGAACTGGGAGACCCGAGGTAAAAGAGCCCCGCTGCCACCAGTACTATCAAGGCGAATATCACGGCGAAGATGACTGCGGGTGTGAATGCCCAACCAGAAATCGGCTCTTCAACTGCGTGTGTCCAATGCAGGCCTGTCTCACTGGCAGGTTCTTCATTGAGCCCTGCTTCCTGATGGAGCCCTGCTTCCTGATGGAGCCCTGCTTCTTGATGGAGCCCTGCTTCTTGATGGAGCCTTGCTTCAGTTTCCAGTGCCTGGACTTGGTGCTTTTGGACTTCGTGCTTCGGCCAGGGATTGGCATCCTCTTCGTGCGGAGACGAATCCGTCCTTCCAATTGGGAAAGCGAGCCCAGCGAGCGTGGGCGGATTTGGCTCGACGCGCTGGGGAATTGGCCTATGCGATTCAGGCGCTGGCTCGCGCTCAACCTTGACCTTGGAGAGTGTAATCATTCGCGGCCTGCCGGGAGAGCGCTGGACAGCAGCGGCGATGCCACTTCTGCGTAACTCTTGTGTGCGATTTTCGACGGCGTCAGAA
>WNFC01001433.1_pt1 | contig 39169 bp, 33 predicted proteins | sample 5400541 | NCBI WGS metagenome assembly WNFC01 (sample SAMN13153342, study PRJNA577476) | soil metagenome | isolation source: 120 cm saprolite under Douglas fir tree site 2 hole 2 replicate 1 | place: USA:California | collected 2015-04-18 | reverse complement strand
TCTCTTTTTCATCCCTGCCGGCAGATCCGTCTCCAACCCTGCGGAATTACTTTCAAACATCGAGTTGAAAGGGATGCTCGATCGACTGGCCCCGATATTCGATTGGGTTATCTTGGACGCGCCTCCAGTTCTTCCGGTATCAGACGCTGGCGTATTGGCGGGATTGTGTGATGGGGTGCTTTTTGTAGTCCAGGCGGGAGCCACGGCTTTCGACCTGGCTCAGGCGGCATGCCAGGAGTTTCGGAACAAAAATCTAGTCGGTGTCGTCCTCAACCGAGCCGAAGAAAGAATGACATACGGTGCCTACCCGTATTATGCCTGGAACGGGCAAGACAAGAAAGTGGCTGCGGATGCGGTGACAATCCCGGAGCAGTCGCGCAGATAAGGTTCGACATCTCACCAAGCCGCTAACCGCTTAGCTTAGTAGAAGGAATGGTACCTCGAATATGGGTCTGCCGATAGAAAAGCCTAATTTTGTACGACTTCTCGGGGCCAGTCTGCGCCCCCCCCATTCCTTCAGCCAGAAACATCGCGAAGTTCTCGCCGAGAACCTCTTTCGGAAATTTCTCTGTTGGGAACGGAAGAGAGCGGAGCGCTCTCGCAGGTCTTTCCTACTAATGCTTATGGATGCAGGAAGAGTTTTCCAAGCAAATCGAAACCAAAGAGTGCTAACGAGAATGCTGTCAGCGGTTTCTTGTACCACTAGAGAAACTGACATGGCTGGCTGGTATCGAGAGGGAGCCGTCTTAGGAGTCATATTCACCGAAGTTCGCCGAGCAGAAAGAGATGCCCTGCAAAACTTGGTTTTGGCCAAGTTAAGGGAGGCGCTGCGTGCGGGGCTGGGTGCAGAATGGGTCGATCAAATTCGCATTTCATTCCACTTTTTTCCGGAGGATTGGGACAAACCGAGCGTCAGCCCATTGGCTGACGAGAAGCTTTATCCAGATTTGTTGGAGCGAAATGACGCAAGAAAGTTCCCTCATTTCGTTAAAAGAACTATGGATATTGTCGGGAGCATTATGGCCTTAATCCTCTTCTCTCCTCTGTTTGTCGTCATTGCGCTGGCTATCAAGCTCACTTCAAAGGGACCGATCCTGTTTAAGCAGCATAGGATAGGCCAGTACGGGACCCTCTTCACATTCTTGAAATTCCGGTCCATGAAGTCCGAAAACGACACAAGAATTCACCGAGAATATGTCCAGCGGTTCATCACTGGGGAAGTCGATTCAACGCACCCTGGCCATAGCCGGAGCGTCGTCTATAAAATTCAAGAAGATCCCCGGATCACACGCGTTGGGAAGTTCCTGCGCAAGACCAGTCTGGATGAACTGCCACAATTCATTAATGTATTAAAGGGGGATATGTCTCTGGTTGGACCGCGACCGCCAATTCCCTACGAGTTGGAGATGTATCACATCTGGCACCGGCGTCGGGTGTTAGAAGTGAAGCCAGGAATCACGGGCTTGTGGCAAGTCAACGGACGGAGTAGGACCAAATTTGACGACATGGTGCGGCTGGACCTCCGATACGCGAGGACGTGGTCTCCTTGGGTGGATCTCATGATCCTTCTGCAGACGCCACGAGCGGTTTTGTCGAGTAACGGAGCCTATTGAGAATGACTTCAATCCCCAAAATATGCATGCGCACGCAACAGAATGAGATCCGTCATTCCAAGCCCACGCTGGCGCTCGTTTCCCCATCGTCGCACAGGATTCGTGTTGGTGTCATTGGTTATGGATACTGGGGGCCTCAGATTGTGAGGAATTTTCAAACTTGGGAGACTTCCGAAGTCGTAGCCGTGTGCGACACCAGCCCAAAGTCATTGCAGCGTGTGCAACAGGCCTATCCTGAAATCAAAGTCACGCAGGACTTCGATGAGCTTCTTAGGTCCACGCAGATCGACGCGATCGCCGTCGTCACCCCTGTTCGCACACACTACGAGTTCGCCAAGATGGCTCTTGAGAACGGAAAACATGTTTTCGTAGAGAAACCGTTCACCTGCAGGTCGAGTCAGGCAGAAGAACTCATCGAGTTGGCCGAGCGTAAGAATCTGAAGATCATGGTGGATCACACCTTTCTGTTTAGTGGTTCCGTAAAGAAGATTCAACAGCTGATCGAAGACGGCACTCTCGGGGAGCTTTATTACTACGACTCCACGCGCGTCAATCTGGGTCTGTTCCAGCATGACGTTAATGTCCTATGGGATCTCGCACCTCATGACTTATCAATCATGGATTACCTTATTGCCGCAAAGCCTGAAGCAGTCGTTGCCACCGGTGAAACTCATTTGAACGGAGTCGCCGACGTCGCCTTCATGACGGTCTATTTCCCACGCAAGATCATAGCGCACATCAATGTCAATTGGCTTTCTCCGGTCAAGGTCAGAACTACTTTGATCGGTGGCGAAAAGAAGATGCTGGTGTGGAACGATCTCGATGCCGACGAGAAGATCAAAATATACGACCGGGGCGTCCAGGTCAGCAACGGGGAGGGTCTTTACGAACTACTTGTGAGCTACCGATCGGGCGATATGTGGGCTCCGAAGGTAGAGCAGACAGAGGCCCTGCGAAATGAAATAGCGTACTTCACGGAGTGCGTGATGAATGACAGGAAACCATTTAATGACGGTGAGGCCGGTTTGCGCGTGGTCAGGATGCTGGAGGCTGCCGATCAATCATTAAGAGAACGCGGGAAAGTGGTTCCCCTATGAACAATCACGTGAGCATTTCCGATGACGTTAAATTGGGGCAGGACGTCAGCTTGTCCAAGTTCATAAATCTTTACGGTTGTGAGATCGGCGACAGAAGCAGAGTGGGCGCGTTCGTGGAGATTCAAAAGAACGTTAAGGTCGGAAAAAGCTGCAAGATCTCAAGTCACAGTTTTATCTGCGAAGGTGTGACCATCGAAGATAACGTGTTCATCGGCCACGGCGTCACGTTCATCAACGACTCTTATCCGCGCGCCACCACGCCGGAAGGAGCGCTCCAGACCGAGAAGGACTGGAAAGTGGAGCCAACGCTAGTGAAAAAAGGCGCTTCGATTGGTTCTGGCGCAACGATCCTCTCAAACCTCGTCATTGGTGAGAACGCTCTGATCGGTGCCGGTAGTGTTGTGACCCACGATGTGCCCGACAATGCCGTTGTGGCTGGGAATCCCGCAAAGCTTCTCCGGTTGATCGCGCCAGAGCTGACGGTAGCGAAATGACCGGCAACGAAAAAATTTCTTTCTTAGACCTGGTCACGCCTCACTTGGAACTAGAGGAGGAATTGGTGTGCGTCTTCCGAAACGCCCTGAAGAATGCGGGATTTGTAGGGGGCCCGATGGTGGAAGACTTCGAGAGGGGGTTTGCAAAGTTTTGCGGAGTGCAGTTTTGTGTCGGCGTGGGGAGTGGCACGGACGCTTTGCGGTTCTCCCTGATTGCCGCCGGAGTTCAACCTGGCGATACCGTCGTTACCGTTCCAAACACTTTTGTCGCAACCGCGGAGGCTATTTCTCAGGCTGGCGCGCGGCCGGACTTCGTGGATATCGACGAGCGTACTTACAACATGGATTCGCAGAGACTCGAGGAATATTTGGAAACGCGATGCCGCCTCGATCGTATGACTGGAAAACTATTGAACCAAGAGACGGAGAGACGTGTCACGGCCATCCTTCCAGTGCACCTATACGGCCAGACTGCGGATATGGACAGCATTCTGGAGCTCGCGGAACGATACAACTTGATCGTGATCGAAGATGCTTGCCAAGCCCACGGCGCCGAGTACCTTTCCAAGAAAGAGACCCACTGGAAGCGAGCAGGCTCGATGGGGCGCGCGGCCGCGTTCAGCTTCTATCCTGGTAAGAACCTCGGTGCCTGCGGCGAGGGCGGAGCTGTCACCACCAACGATGAAGAAATTGCGCGTAAAGTGTGCCTACTTCGCGATCACGGCCAAGCGAAGAAGTATCACCACGACGTTGAAGGCTACAACGGTCGGTTAGACTCGATTCAGGCAGGATTTCTGACGGTGAAACTCCAGCATCTTACGGGATGGAATGAGATGCGACGAGAAGCCGCAGCGCGATATGACGAGTTGTTGTCCCCCGTCGAAGAGGTGATCAGCCCCTATTGCCCGGATTCGATGCGGGCGGCTTATCACCTCTATGTAATTCGCGTCCGGGACCGCGACGTTTTACAGAAGCACTTGGCCGCGGCCAACATCGGTACGGGCATTCATTATCCTGTGCCTCTTCATTTACAGAAGGCTTATGAGAACCTAGGATACAAACTCGGAGATTTTCGAGTCACAGAGCAAATCGCACCCGAAATCGTTTCGCTGCCGATGTTTCCCCAGCTCACGGCTGAGCAGCAGAGACGGGTCGTGGATGAGATATCGCGCTTTTTGCGGAGTGGAATGGTTCCCGAGAAAGCCGGCGCCGACCCCCATCAATTTGGAATATGGCAGCACACCACATCAATTGGTTAACACTAGTCCTCATCAGATCCAGTACATCACCCCATTTACAGAATTGGTCATTACGAGATCGCAGGTGGAGCACAATTGACGAGTTCGATGACCCTATCGAAGCAATTCCCCAGCAAAGTTGAATTGTGAGTGAATTCAGCGAAGCGGTGACGTGCCCACCGTTTTTGGTCCACTAATAAGTTAGCACTCCGGGGTTCCTGCACATCCGAATTTGCCCACGCTGGGGCGATAGAGACGACCGGCGTGGGGGGAGACGCCGGTCGCGTGGCCGCACTTGCGGCGAACTCTTCCGGCGTCAGATACCTCAGCGAGCTGTGCGGGCGCACGGTGTTGTAATCCATCCGCCAGGCTTCGATCACCTCCCGTGCGTGTCGGAGATCCACGAACCAGTTCTGGTTCAAACATTCATCGCGGAACTTTCCGTTGAAGCTCTCGATCAACGCGTTCTGCGTGGGTTTGCCGCGCTCGATGAAATGGAGCGCTATCTGGTTCTGATACGCCCACTGATCCACAACGCGGCTGGTGAACTCCGTTCCGTTGTCTACCTGGATCGCGGTCAGTGTTCCGCGCCGTTCCCACAGCGAATCCAGTATCCGCACCACGCGCAGACCGGGCAGCGACGTATCGGGCTCGATCCGCAGTGCTTCTCGCCTGTAGCCATCCATCGGGTTCAGCGTCCGGAATTTCCGCCCACCGGCTAGTTCGTCATGCGTATAGTCCATGGTCCACACTTCGTTCGCACGGGTCGGAAGCGCGAGTGGCCCCCGCGCTTCGGCTCGAAATCGCTTGCGCCTCCTGCGCTGCATCGCCAGCCCTTCCTCCCGGTACAGCCGATACACTCTCTTGTGGTTGGCCCGCCACCGAAGCGTTCCGTCCGCGGAGAAGCTAAGTTTTGGCTGGACTAAATTTCGGGGAGCAGGTCGGCGGCAGCCTGGATGTTTCTGGCGCTCACCGCGCCCTCTTGCGGTTCGCGCCTAGCGGGCGGACAACGGCAGCTGCACCTTTCACCCGCAATCATTGAGGAGTGAGCATGCCGATGCCTCTTACATATGTTCTGGTTACCCCGGCGCGGAACGAGGCAGAGTTCATTGAACTAACACTCAAGTCCGTAGTGGCACAGACTGCCCGCCCTGCCAAGTGGGTCATCGTCAGCGACGGTTCCACTGACGGCACGGACGACATCGTGGAAAAGTATGCGGTTGACCACCCCTGGATTGAATTGCTGCGCATGCCCGAGCGTCAGGAACGACACTTCGCAGGCAAGGTTCTTGCCTTCAACGCCGGTTACGCCAAGTTGAAGGCCGTCCATTACGATATTATCGTCAGTCTAGATGGTGATATCTCGTTTGACGGTAACTATTTCTCTTTCTTGCTTCAGAGACTCGCTGAAGATCCCGCCCTGGGACTGGTCGGAACGCCGTTCAAGGACTCAAATCGAACATATGACTATCGCTTTACCAGCATCGAGCATGTTTCCGGTATCTGCCAGGTTTTTCGGCGGGAATGCTTCGAAGAGATTGGGGGATACATGCCTGTAAAAGGCGGCGGGATCGATCTGATCGCGGTCATCAAGGTCCAGATGAAGGGCTGGAAGACAAGGACTTTCACGGAAAAAGTTTCTCTGCATCATCGTAAGATGGGGACCGCTCAAGACAGCGCATTATCTGCATGGTTCAAAAATGGTGTCAAGGACTACGCGTTGGGTTGCCACCCACTTTGGGAGGTTTTCAGGACGTGCTATCAAATAACCAAGAGACCATATATCTTTGGAGGTATACTGCTGTGGAGTGGCTATGTTTGGTCGCTGGTCCGCCGCGCTGAACGAACGATACCTCGTGAAGTCATGGTGTTCCGCAGGCGGGAGCAGATGAACAGGTTGGTGGAATTCCTCACCGGTAGACCGCACGCGTCGCAGAGTTCTGTTAGGTGATTTGATGACAGGCTACTGAGGAGTCTCCGAGTTATCGTCGTTGGTACAGATCGCGGTTGTTTCGGAATTCCTCTCTTTTGCTAGGAAGAATAGTGAATCACGTGGACAAAAACAAAGTGCACAGTAGTCATTACGTCGCCGTGCCAATGGAGGAGACGTCAGCGGTCAGTGCCGCTCCTACTACCGATCTGATGCCTAGCTCTGCCAGCGCCGGCCAGCAGGGCTTTCTAATAGTAAATGCGGACGATTGGGGGCTGGACCATGAGAACACCGAGCGGATACGAGAGTGTGTCCTACGTCGGAGCGTCTCCTCGGTGAGCGCGATGGTATTTATGGAGGATTCAGAGAGGGCTGCAAGCCTCGCCGAGGAGGGGGGAATCGACGCAGGGCTGCACCTCAACTTCACGACTCCGTTCTCAGCGCCGAACTGCCCCACGCGGCTTGCGGACCGTCAGCGCGAGATTGGCGCATATCTTCGCCGTCATCGCTTTGCTCGCGTGATATTTCACCCTGGACTCGTGCGCTCTTTCGATTATGTTGTAGCGGCCCAAATAGACGAGTTCCGTCGGCTCTATCAGCGAACCCCGAATCGGATCGACGGTCATCATCACATGCATCTTTGTGCAAACGTATTGCACGGGAAGCTCTTGCCACCCGGAATTATTGTTCGGCGGAACAACTCTTTTCTGCCATCAGAGAAGAGTCTGTTTAACCGCCTCTATCGTCAAGTTCAAGACCGAATCTTGACCCAACACCACCGCATGGTCGACTTTTTCTTTACTCTGGCGCCATTAAGACCAGTGGCGCGGCTTTACCGGATCTTCTCGTTAAGTCGCGAATTTGTGGTCGAAATGGAAACTCACCCAGTTGAACCCGAGGAGTACCGTTTCCTCACAAGCGATGAAGTGTTTACCCGAGTCGAGAATGTCCGTATTGCACCCAGATTTGCAGTGGCTGAAGTCGAGCCATTTTTGTGATCTTGAAGAGTTAGATTAACGAGGGCTTTTTAATACACTTCACATGAGCATCTATCCGAAGAGTGCGTTCTATCCCGGCAATGGCAGAGGAAACGCGAGCCTCCCGGAACGAGAGGCTTACATAATTAATTCTGGCGATCCTATCCTGATAACCGGGGCAAGCGGTTTCATAGGTGTCAGGTTAGTAGAGAGTCTGTTGAATCTTGGATTCTCCAATTTGCGCTGTTTTGTCAGGCCATCCAGTAATGTCGCTTTTACCGAAGCTCTTAGTGGTCACGGCCGCAATGGTGCGCAAATTGAAGTCGTAAAAGGTAATCTTTTGTCGCGCGCTGATTGTGCCTCAGCCACCAAGGGCGTGAAGGTCATCTTTCACCTCGCCGCTGGGCGCGGCGAAAAGTCCTTTTCCGATGCGTTCATGAACTCAGTTGTGACGACACGGAATCTTCTCGAAGCAAGCCTGCATCACAAAGGCCTCAAGCGGTTTGTCAATGTCAGCTCGTTCGCCGTGTATGCCAATGCTCAGAAACCTCGGGGGAGGGTCTTGGACGAGTGTTGCCCCGTTGAGACGCGCCCTGAGCTCCGAGGGGAAGCGTACTGCTTCGCGAAAGTCAAACAAGACGAAATTGTCAGAGAGTACGGAGAACGGTTCGGGATTCCTTACGTGATCATCAGACCCGGATATGTTTATGGCCCTGGTAACCACGCCATAACTGGCCGGGTCGGTATAGATACATTCGGTGTCTTTCTGCATCTAGGCGGCTCAAACGCCGTACCCTTCACGTACGTCGACAACTGCGCCGAGGCAATCGCACTGGCGGGATTGAAGAAGGGGGTCGACGGCGAGGTTTTCAACGTCGTGGATAACAATTTGCCTTCCAGCCGCCAGTTCTTACGCTTGTACAAACAGAACGTGAGACACTTCAAATCGCTCTATTTTCCCCATTTCCTAAGTTATGTGCTCTGTTATCTATGGGAGAAGTATTCGACTTGGTCCAGAGGACAATTGCCTCCAGCCTTCAATCGCAGGAGGTGGCACGTCTATTGGAAGAAGACGCGTTACAGCAACGAAAAACTGAAGACGCAGGTAGGCTGGACGCCAACAGTGTCCTTAGCAGAAGGGCTCGATCGCTACTTCGAGGATTGTCGGAACAGGAAGCAAGATGCTTAAGGTTGCCATCGTAGGTTGTGGCAAGATCGCGGACTCTCACGCGTCAGCGATCCGAAGGATCAAGGGATGCGAGATCGTGGCGGTCGGCGACCAGGAGCCGCTGATGGCGCGGCAGCTGTCCGAACGCTTTCTTATTAAACGCTATTTTAGCGACCTAACCAAACTCCTGGGTGAAGCCAGACCAGACGTTGTTCACATTACGACGCCGCCGCAAAGCCATTTCGATATTGCGAAGCTGTGCTTGGAATCGGGATGCCACGTCTTTGTGGAGAAGCCATTCACGCTTTACGAGGAGGAAGCCCAAACACTGATCGCGCTTGCCAGAGAAAGGCGGCGCAAGATTACAGTAGGGCATGATGATCAATTTGGCCATGCCGCGCGACGCATGCGAGCCCTTGTCCAGAGTGGTTTCTTGGGTGATGGGCCGGTACATATGGAAAGCCATTACTGCTATGAGCTAGGAGAATCTGGCTATGCGACTGCGCTTCTCGGTGACAAGCGTCATTGGGTGCGCAGGATCCCTGGCAAATTATTGCAAAACGTTATTAGCCACGGCTTGGCCAGGATCGTAGAGTTCCTGAAGAGCGAGTCACCTCATGTGATAGCGTACGGTTTTGTAAGTCCGTTTCTGAAAAGCAAGGGCGAAAGCGAAATCATCGACGAACTGAGAGTCATCATTAGCGAGGAGGAGCGCACCACGGCCTATTTCACCTTCTCCTCGCAGATGCGTCCTTCGCTCCATCAGTTCTGCATTTACGGATCCAAGAACGGTCTTGTACTTGACCATGACCAGGAGACGCTCATCAAGCTTCGCGGAACTCGATTCCCAAGTTATGCTGAAAGGTTTCTGCCACCTGTAATAAGTGCAAAGCAGTACTTGGGAAATCTGAGCACGAACCTACGGGCATTTTTGGCAAACGACTTCCACATGAAGTCTGGCATGAAGTTCTTGATAGAATCGTTCTACCGGTCGATTACCGAAGGCACTCCAGAGCCCATCTCCTACCGGGAAATTCTCCTGACCGCTAGAATCATGGACACGATCTTTGCGCAGCTGCACGAGCAACAGTCCCAGGGCCATGGTCAGAACCCCGTGCATGCCACTCTGACCAACTGAGACACAATCGTCGGGATCTTGGCCAGATATCTGTAGCGCCCATCACGAAAGAACAGCTGTAAGTTTTGCTAAGCCGTCAGTTATAACGGCGTTGTTTAGAGTCCGCCTAAGGAATGGTGATTGACGTTGATAAAGATTTGCGGCAAGGACGTCAAAATCGAGGGACGGTTCCTCCGGATTGCCCACTTTGACGGAGATAAATACAATTTTCCGGATGATCCGGAGGCGGTGCTCGACGGATTACGGAACTGTGGAGCGCGGATCGACCTCTTCACATTCCTTCAGAGACTACCCGAGACCTCGCCGAAATACGCTTACCCAATGGAGCGCGACAACTTTGCCGTTCTCCCGGTGTCGAGTTTCGAGGTTTGGTGGACGAAGCAGGTCGACAACAAGACCCGAAATATGGTCCGAAAAGGGGAGAAAAAGGGCGTCGGGACCCGCGAAATGGTCTTCGGAGACACGGTCGTTCGGGGAATTTGGGGGATAAACAACGAGTGTCCCATCCGCCAGGGAAAACGCTTTCCCCACTACGGGATGAGCCTTGAAAGAACACTTGAATATGCTGGAACGTTCCTCGATCGCAGCATTTTCATTGGCGCGTTTCTTGGGAACAGCATGGTTGGTTTCGTCAAGTTGGTGACCGACGAGACTCGCACGCACGCATGTGTGGTGCATATCCTCTCGATGGTCCAGCACAAGGACAAGGCTCCGACGAATGCGCTGATCGCGCAAGCGGTCCGATCCTGCGCTGAAAGGGGGATTTCTTATCTTGTGTACGAGAACTTCGCTTATGGCAAAAAGCAGAGGGACAGCCTGAGCCACTTCAAGGAAATCAACGGGTTCCAACGTCTCGATCTTCCTCGCTACTACGTCCCCTTGACGGGCATCGGTTGGACGGCCTTCCGCCTAGGCCTGCACCACAAGTTTGTGAACTATCTGCCGGAATCTATAGGCGCCAAGCTGCGGGAGTTCCGGAAAGCTTGGTACGGCCGCGGGATCCAGCCGGTGCGTGAGCCCTAAGAGAAAGATACATGCCTGGAATCGTTGGTCTCATCACAAAGATGCCGCGCGAGCTTGCCGAGCCCCAGCTTTTGCGCATGCTTGAGACAATTCGCCACGAATCTTTCTACGGGACAGGAACCTGGATTGATGAATCCTTAGGTGTGTATGTGGGATGGACGGTTTGGAAAAATTCCTTTTCCGGCGTAATGCCGTTCCATAACGAACGAGGAGATGTCTCTCTCGTGTTTTCGGGGGAGGAGTACCCCGAGCCAGGAACTATGCGCCGCTTGAAGGAGCATGGACATTCGTGCGATGCGGAGGGACCCTCATATCTTGTACATCTCTACGAGGAAGATTCCACTTTCCCGCGGAACCTCAATGGAATGTTTCACGGCCTCCTGACGGACCGGAGGCACGGTACGGCGATGCTCTTCAACGACCGGATCGGAATGCATCGGCTCTGCTACCACGAGTCGAACGAGGCTTTCTATTTCGCGGCAGAAGCCAAGGCCATCCTCGCGGTGAGGTCCGAACTTCGGAAGGCGGACCCTAAGGGCATCGGAGAGTTCGTCGCTTGTAGTTGTGTCTTAGAAGACCGGACGATCTTTGACGGCATCCGCGTCCTGCCGGCCGGTTCAGCGTGGATTTTTCGCGACAGGTCGATCGAGAAAAAGGATACGTACTTCCAGACGCGCGAGTGGGAGGACCAAGCCTCCTTGGAGCCGGAATCCTATTATTGTGAGCTCCGCGAGGTCTTGTCGAGGAATCTCCCGCGCTACTTTGCAGGACACGAACGGATCGGGATAGCCCTTACTGGAGGGCTTGACACTCGGGTGATTATGGCGTGGGGCCGGTTGTCACCGCGGTCGCTTCCTTGTTACACGTTCGGAGGGATGTTCCGCGAAAGTGAGGACGTCCGAGTCGCAAGGGGCATCGCCCACCTGTGCCAGCAATCACACGAGGTGATTGAGGTCGGAGAAGAGTTCCTTGCGCGCTTCCCCCACTACGCTGAGCGCAGCGTGTACCTAACCGAAGGAGGTGTCGACGTATATCGCGCTTCCGACCTCTACGTTAGTGAGAGGGCCCGCGAAATCGCGCCCGTAAAGATAGTGGGAACTTACGGCAGTGAGATAATCCGCCAAGCTGTGATGTTCAAGCCGGTGGCAACTGCACAAGGGTTGTTCCGTCCCGAATTTCTTTCTTATGTTGATCAAGCCAGAGACACCTACGCTGCACTCCGTCGCGAGCACCCGGTAACTTTTGCCGCTTTTCGGCAATCCCCCTGGTATCACCACGGAATTCTGGCCCTGGAGCAAAGTCAGCTGAGAGTGCGATCGCCGTTCCTAGACAACGATTTCGTCCGAACGGTGTTCCGCGCACCGAAGTCAGAAGGAGCGAACGGCCACGATATCCGTCTGCGTTTGATCGGCGACGGCAGCCCGGATCTTGGGCGGTTCCCAACCGACCGTGGGGTGGGCGGGAATTCCGGACGTTTTTATTCCGCGGCGCTCCGTGGTTTCTTGGAATTTACGTTCAAGGCAGAATACGCTTACGATTATGGCATGCCCCAGTGGCTTGTTCGAATTGACCATCTGTTCTCGCCGCTCCACTTCGAACGGCTTTTTCTCGGCAGACATAAATTGCTACATTTCAGGGTTTGGTACCGGGATTCTCTTTCCGAGTATGTCCGACAAATACTACTCGACCCGCTAACACTCGCGCGGCCATACCTCAATAGAAAGGGGGTCGAGGCGGCAGTGCAAGGTCATCTAAAAGGAAGCCGGAACTACACCACGGAGATCCACAAGCTGTTGACGCTAGAACTAATGCATCGTCTCTTCCTCGACTCGATATAAATCGTCACGGTATGTTAGGAACAGGGACAAGCTGATGCCCCCATGGATCGCGTCTTTCATCTTCGCCTTTGGTATCGCAGGGCTCTTCATACTTAATCGGGACCGGGAGGTCCGGACCTCCAAAGCACTTTGGCTGCCGGTGCTCTGGCTGTTGATTGCTGGATCGCGGCCGGTGTCAGTTTGGCTACAGATGGGGCCTCCGAGTTCGCCGGATAAGTATTTGGAAGGGAGTCCTCTCGACAGGATCGTCTTTTTGGGACTCCTCGCCCCAGGTATTTTTGTACTTATTGCGAGGCAGAAGACAGTTGCGAGATTTTTGCGGGCGAATGGATTGTTTCTTCTGTTTCTGTTTTACTGCGCCGCGAGCATCACCTGGTCTGACTATCCCGAGGTCGCGTTCAAGCGTTGGATTAAGTTCCTCGGCGATTATGTGATGATCGTGATTGTGCTGACAGATTCCAGCCAGTTATGCGCAATCAAGCGAGTTCTGGCAAGAGTGGGTTTTCTGCTTTTGCCCCTTTCCGTTTTATTCATCAAGTATTATCCAGAGCTGGGCCGGGCCTACGCGCCCCATTGGGAGGGAACAGCATTCTATGTAGGTGTCGCGTCCGACAAGAACATGCTCGGGATGACGTGTCTAGTTTTTGGACTAGGATCCGTTTGGTGTTTTCTGCAAGAGATCCAGAGCCACGAGCGCACTCGCAGGATTAGAACTTTGATCGCTCACGGTACCATTCTTGCTGTCGTGGTTTGGCTCTTTCGGATGGCCAACTCGATGACCTCGCTTTCGTGCTTCCTCATGGCGAGCACGTTGATCGTGGCGACGAGCTTTCGGTGGTTTGTTCGAAAGCCATGGCTTGTGCACGCCCTCATAGTGATGATGCTATCTCTCTCCGTGTCTGCTCTATTCCTCAATGTCGGCTCGGGACTTGTAGAGAACTTGGGCAGAGATCCGACGCTCACCGGTCGAACGGAACTCTGGGAACAAGTCCTCAAATTGACTCCGAACCCCATTTTGGGAACCGGATTCGAGAGTTTCTGGTTGGGCAAACGGCTGGAGAAACTCTGGAGCATGTATTGGTGGCACCCCAACGAGTCTCACAACGGTTATCTTGAAGTGTATTTGAATCTAGGATGGATTGGAGTATTGTTGCTGGCACTGCTACTGGTGACCGGCTACAGGAGTGTGATCCGCCTCCTTAGACGGGAGCCAGAAGCCGGCCGGCTCTGCCTCGCATATTTCTTCGTGGGAGTGGCTTACAACTTCACTGAGGCGGCGATCAAAACGACGGGTCTTGTGTGGATCGTCTTCGCTTTAGCCATAACTCTCATTCCGCAACTTGCGTCTACCAACAAGCAGAGCTTCAATGAGAATGACGCTTTAAGGAGTGCGTCCGACCCAGCAGTTGCAATGATTCCTAGGACATCACAGCCCATAGCGATTGGGTCGCGGAAGTTGTTCTAAGTTCAATGGGTCAACAAATCCGGATAATAACCGTCCTCCGAAGAACCCATTTGCCCTGGCAAGAAAACTCTCGATTCCCTCAGATCCAGCGCTGTGCCTTCTCAATAGGCTTCTGATTCGGAAAGGCACGGACCCAATAATTCTATGCATGCAACGCAGAAAATGGGAAATGTGATGCGCGGATTGCTTCAACGCTACGCGTCCGCGAACGTCAAGAGGTACCTCTGGGATAATGAATACCGGCGTGGGCGGTGGAACTGCCTCGACGTGATGGCCGACGACTGCCTTATACCCTTCCGTCGAGAAGCATGCCAAAAACGGAAGCATTCTAGATCTGGGATGTGGTCCCGGAACCACAGGGAATGAGCTGAACGCCGCCAAATATCTCTTTTATACAGGAGTGGACATTTCCGACGTGGCTATCGACAAGGCCAGAAAGAGAACTGAAGAGAATCGGCGAGCTGATAAAAACGAATATTTCCAGGCAGATATTCTCCGTTTCGTACCAAAGCGGCAGTACGACGTCATTGTTCTCGGAGATTCGATCTACTATCTTCCATGGCGGCAGATTCCACAGATGCTGGACCGGTACTCAAAACACCTGAAGCAGGACGGGGTCTTTATCGTAAGAATATTTGACGTGAGCGGTAAGCACCGCAGAATCATCAACACGATCGAGCGCGACTTCGACATAGTGGAAAGACAATCTTTTTGTCATTCTCAAATAACCGTCATCGCGTTTCGACGGCCCGCCAGCGCACTTGTCGCGCGCACGTGGAACCGCTCATGAGGGATGCCCTCACTTGTACATCTCCGAAACACCTGGAGAATCGAGCCCAGACCTCTGCTGGATTGATTCAGGAGTCCGTGCGGTCTGAGATCAAAATCGCCTTGCTCACGGGCGGATTTGATAGGCCCTACGCTTACGGCCTGGCTATGGCGCTGATTGCAAAAGGCATGTGCTTGGAAGTGATTGGAAGCGATGAGATCGATAGCCCTGAGATGCATTCCACTCCCAACTTGAGTTTTCTTAATTTGCAGGGCAGCAAACGCGAGGCTAGTCTCACCACGAAGATCTCAAGGGTGCTGATCTTCTATTTCCGACTCATTCGATACGCCGCGACTGCCAAGCCGCGGATTTTTCACATCTTATGGAACAACACATTCCAGTTATTCGATCGAACTCTGCTGATGTTGTACTTCAAACTTCTTGGGAAAAAGGTTTTCTTCACTGCGCACAATGTGAATGCCGGTAGGAGGGACTTGAATGATTCGCTCCTCAATCGTCTCTCCTTGAAAATCCAATATCGGCTCGCTGATCACATATTCGTTCACACTGAACAGATGAAAGCCGAGCTGTGCGAGGAATTCGGTATTCAAAAGGAAGAAGTAACAGTCATTCCTTTTGGCATTAACAATGCCGTTCCGCAGACAGAACTCACACCAGCGGAAGCGAAGCGGCGCCTGGGAATCCAGCGGGCCGAGAGGACAGTCCTCTTCTTCGGTGCCATCCGGCCGTATAAAGGTCTCGAACATCTTGTCGCTGCATTTCAAAGAATTGCTGACAAAGATCGGGGCTACCGACTGATTGTCGTGGGCGAAGCGAAAAAGGGATCTGAGCAGTACCTACGCGACGTCCAAGAGGCAATCGAACGAAATTCCAGCCGTGAGCGTGTCATCCAAAAGATTCAGTTTATTCCGGACGACCAAACAGAACTGTATTTCAAAGCTGCAGACGTCTTGGTCTTACCTTACACTCTGATCTATCAGAGTGGTGTTCTCTTCTTGGCATACAGCTTCGGGTTACCTGTGATCGCGACTGCGGTGGGATCGTTCCGGGACGACATCATCCAAGGAGAAACAGGATATCTCGCTCGTTCGTGCGCTGTTGAGGACTTGGCCAGCGCCATCGAAACCTACTTTAACAGCGAGCTGTACAGATCTCTTGATCGCCGGAGAGCACGGATCCGAGACTATGCGAATGCGCGCAATTCGTGGGAACTTGTAGTAGAGAGGACCTGCAAAGTGTACTCAGAAGTGTTAGGCAACTGAAGAAGACAAATTGTTGGGTCATTCAAGCCGGAAGATAACATCAGAGGGCTTGATGGTCGCAATGGGTAAGGATAGTATCTTGAAAATTAGTATCTTTGGGCTAGGTTATGTCGGTGCGGTGTCAGCAGGATGTCTCGCCAATGATGGACACGATGTCATCGGCGTGGACCCGGTTCAAACTAAAGTTCAACTGATAAACAACGGCCGATCTCCGATCATCGAAGCGGAAATTGATGAAATCATTGCCTCTAATGCCCGAGCGGGTCGACTACGCGCCACGGACAACCAGGCCCAAGCTGTTCGGGAAACGGAGCTGTCATTCCTCTGTGTGGGTACCCCCAGTCAGGCCAATGGAAACCTTGATCTAAGGTATATCAGACGAATTTGCGAGCAGATTGGCCAAGCCCTCAAAGACAAGGCTTCGCGGCACACGGTGGTCGTCCGGAGCACCGTCTTGCCGGGAACCATGCACGGTATCGTTATCCCTATCTTGGAGGAGTTCTCCGGGAAGAAAGCCGGGTTTGATTTTGGGGTTTGTCATAATCCTGAGTTCTTGCGCGAAGGTTCAGCAGTGAAGGATTTCAATTGCCCTCCCAAAACAGTTATCGGAGAACTGGACCAAGCGAGTGGCGATATGCTGGCCGCGCTCTATCGAAAAATTGATGCACCTTTGATTCGAACGGATCTGGAAACCGCCGAAATGGTCAAGTACGTTGATAACAGTTGGCATGCGCTCAAGATTGGTTTCGCTAACGAGATCGGTAATCTTTGCAAGTCATTCGCCATTGACTCTCATGAGGTTATGAAAATCTTCTGCCACGACAAAAAGCTCAACATCTCTCCGGCTTACCTCTTGCCCGGCTTTGCGTTTGGCGGCTCCTGTCTGCCAAAGGATCTCCGGGCACTGACTTATAAGGCCAAGATAAACGACTTAGATTTGCCCATTCTGACTTCAATTCTGCAGAGCAACGAAATGCAAGTGACCAGAGGCCTGCAACTCATCATGGAAAAAGAACACAAACGAATCGGAATTCTTGGCTTCAGTTTCAAGGCAGGAACGGATGATCTGCGGGAAAGCCCGGTGATCGAAGTTATCGAACGGCTGATCGGCAAAGGTTTTGACCTGCGCATATACGACAAGAACGTACATATAGCCAGTTTGGTCGGCGCGAATCGGGACTTCATCCTCAACCGCATACCGCACATCTCCAAGCTGATGGTCAACAGTATCGATGATGTTCTGGACCACGCTCAAACGGTGGTTATCGGTAACAAGGATCCCGATTTCCAGAAGGTACCGGAACGTTTGCACAATGGGCAACGCCTCGTGGACTTCGTTCGAATCACAGATCGCAGGAGTGAGAATGGTAAGTACGACGGTATCTGCTGGTGAGCAGCTTGTGAGTCGGGATGATAGTAGTGTCCCGAAGGAACAAATCTACGAATCCATTAGACGAGTTTCCGACTGGCTGGAGAAGAGTGACTACCGAGGTTACGATGCGTTCGACGGCTTGAATGCAAGACTGTTGCGTCCGCTCACCTTTGAGACCAAGTTCCTTCGAACAGTGCTCCAACAGGGGTTACGCCGGTTTCCCCTTAATTCGCGTCCCCTAGTGGGGATTGCCAAGAGCCCTTCCAGCAAGGGCATGGGATTTTTGGCCAGAGGGTTCATCCGTCTTCATCAAGCCACAGGCGAGAGAGCTTGGCGAGACAAGGCGGAGTTTGCGCTGGGATGGCTGCTTCAAAACCAGTCCCCAGGCTATTCGGGGGCGTGCTGGGGCAACCATTTTGATTACCAATCGCGAAGTTTTTATCTGCCCAAGGGCGCGCCGACGGTAGTGTGGACAGCGCTTATCGGTCACGCCTTTCTGGACGCCTATGACCATCTCCAAGGAGACAGATATTTGCAGGTCGCAGTCAGTGCCTGTGAGCATATTCTACGCGATCTCGAAACATTCTCTTACGGAGAGGCTGTTTGTATCGGGTACATCCCGGCCCGAATAGCAGCAGATAACAAGCAGGTTCACAACGCCAATACTCTCGCTGCCAGCCTGCTCGCGCGCGCTTACTCCTATACCCGTAATAATTCCTACCGGGATTTGGCGGGGAAGGCGATTCAATACACGGCGCTGCACCAGAGGCCCGATTCGTCTTGGTATTACGGGGAAGCAGTTAATCTACGCTGGGTGGACAACTTTCATACAGCATATGTGCTTGACTGTTTCAAGCATTACGTCGACAGCACGGGCGATGATCGCTTTGAAAAGAACCTAATGAGCGGATACGAATACTGGAAGAACACCTTCTTCCTGCCGGATGGAACGCCAAGATACTATGACTACAAAACGCTGCCGATCGACATCCAGTGCTGTTCCCAAGCGATCGACACTCTCGTTTTCTTCGAGGATCGCGATCCAGCGAGCTTGTCCTTGGCGCTGAAAATCGCCAAATGGACGATCAAGCAGATGCAGGACCGTAGTGGATATTTCTATTACCGCCGGTATTCACGATGGCTCGTCAACAAAACTCCCACGTTGCATTGGGGTCAGGCGACCATGCTCTGCGCGCTCGCCGGACTTTACAAATCGTTGTAGTACAACGAGACATCAATAGTGAAGAAAAAGGTCCTCATCATCGTAGAAAACTTGCCCGTCCCCTTCGACACTCGCGTCTGGAAGGAGGCCTCCTCGCTGCGGAGGGCCGGGTACGAGGTGAGCGTGTTGTGTCCGCGGGGCAAGGGCTACACGCAAGGGCATGAAGTTATCGATGGAATTCATATCTACCGGCACCCCATGCCTAGAGAGGGGAATAGTCCTCTTGGGTACCTCTACGAATATGGCTGCGCCCTATTTTGGGAGTTTCTCTACACCTGGATAATCTATTTGCGGCACGGATTTCATGTCATTCAGGGCTGCAACCCCCCCGACGACATTTTCTTGATTACCTTGCCGTTCAAACTACTCGGGGTTAAGTTCATTTTCGATCATCACGACGCAAATCCGGAGTTGTACTTCTCGAAATATGGTAGGAAGGGGCTGTTTTACATAGCCCAGGTCTGGCTTGAGAAGCTGACTTTTCACTTCAGTGACGTTATATTATCTACTAACAGCAGTTACCGCGACCTCGCCCTGACCCGAGGCGGCCTGGCTCCACAGGATGTCTTCATTGTCCGCAATGGACCCGATCTCAAGACTTTCAAAGCCGTCTCTCCGAACCCCGCTCTTAGACAAGGCAAGAGTTATCTCATCGGTTATGTAGGTACCATGAACATACAAGAGGGGCTTGATATACTGGTTGATGTGGCGGAGCGCATCAAGAATTTGGGACGTAGCGACATTCATTTCACGTGTGTCGGCGGGGGACCCGGCTTGGCGGGTCTCCGGAAAATGACAAAGGACAAAGGTCTCGAGGACATGTTGAATTTCACGGGGCGGATTCCCGGCGAAGAATTGCTCGAGATTCTTTCCACCGCCGATGTCTGTGTCAATCCGGACAAGCCTTGCCAAATGAACGATATCTCCACGATGATAAAGATCATGGAATACATGGCTTTGGGAAAGCCCATTGTCCAGTTCGATCTGAAGGAAGGCAGATTCAGCGCCAAGGAAGCCTCTCTATACTGTGACAACCATAACCAGGTGGCTGATTTCGCCGCCAAAATTCTCTGGTTACTCGACCATCCCGAGGAACGAAAAAGAATGGGCGAGTTCGGCCGCAGAAGGGTGGAGCAAGAACTGGCGTGGAACTATTCCGTCGACAACCTACTTGCGGCGTATCAGAGGGCTTTCCGCAAGAGGGCACCGACGAGCGAAGTTAATGCAACATCATCCAGGACTAGATCCCATTCAGATGCGACAACCGGATCGTAAAAGATGGGCTCCCTCACCGAGACCAATGCTTGGCCACATGCCGCCGGAAGGTCGAAAACCACGCCGCGGACCCGCATCTGCATGCCGACAGCAAGGAGCTTTACAAGACGGGTTTTCCAGTGTGGCTTCTATGAAGCCCAGGACGTTCTCCGAGAGGTAGCTGATGTAGACTTAATAGGCCTTGAGCCAGGTCCAGGATTTCGATTTAAAGAGAGCTGGCAAAGAAGGCTTCTCTATCGAGACATTTCAAAAACACTGATCTACGCCAATCCCGGGCTGCGTAAAGTCCGACTCACTGGAGAATACGACCTTTTCGTTTCCCACTGTCAAACTTATTGGGACTTTCTTTACGTCAATGCCATCGATGGGTGGAAGGACCACTGCAAGACTAGCGTTTGCTGGATCGACGAGTTGTGGGCCTCTGCGATCCCCCTTTACAAGTACTGGATTCATGCACTCTCGCGCTTCGATCATGTATTCGTAGGTTACAGAGGCACGGTTGGCCCTTTGTCCGAAGCCATTAATCTACGTTGTCATTGGCTTCCTGGTGCTGTTGACGCTCTCCGATTCTCTCCGTATCCGAGCCCTCCCGCGCGCGTCATAGATGTCTACAGTATTGGGAGAAGATGGGAAGGGATTCACAGGGCCATGCTCGGAGCTGCCACACGTGGGGACATGTTCTACGTTTATGACACGTTCCCAAGTGTCTTCACTGAGGTTTACGATCATCAACAACACCGTGAGTTGTATGCAAACGTAGCGAAGCGAAGCCGCTATTTCATGGTTGCACCGGGGAAAATGGATGCTCTGGAAGAAACCCAAGGTCAAGTTGCAATTGGCTTTCGCTACTACGAGGGGGCAGCCGCAGGCGCGGTGATGATTGGACAAGCGCCGAATTGTGAAGAGTTCACCGACATCTTTGGTTGGCCTGATGTCGTTATAGAGATCCGACCCGACGGATCGGATGTACTGGAGGTTCTCGCGAGCCTCGGTTCAGAACGAGAGCGGGTCTCCACGATCAGTCGCAGAAATAGCGCAGAGGCATTGCTGCGACATGATTGGGTTTATCGATGGAAGAAGATTTTTCAGGTAGCAGGCATTGAGCCATCGCCCGGCATGGTGGAACGCGAGCGTCGTTTGAGTGAATTGGCTCAACTTGCCCTCAGCGCCGCCTAAAACACAAACGGCTGCGAAACCGTAGTCGCAAAGAGCCTAGTATGTCGATGATCCTGGCTCAAAACAAGGAAGCAACCCCAAACTTCGACAGACCGCACCGACTGGCAGCAGTCCAACGCAACAAAAAACTGACTCTATGCTGCACATAAATAAGTGATCATGATTGAGGTCCTTATCTGCAGCTCCGAGTCGCTCGTTTCAGACCGGTGAGAGGGCAAACGCATGATAATTACACGCACCCCGCTTCGAATTTCATTCTTTGGGGGCGGCACCGATTACCCCGTATGGTATCGTCGAAACGGTGGTGCCGTATTATCAACTACAATTGACAAGTGCTGCTATATTACTTGTCGGTATCTACCTCCATTTTTCGAATACCATAGCCGCGTCTCGTATTCACAGGTAGAAAACGTCGGCAACAACGATGCGATTGAACATCCCTCAGTGCGCGCCTGCCTCCAGTTTTTGGAGATTCACGAGGGCGTCGAGATTCATCACGTAGCTGACCTTCCTGCTCGGACCGGCTTGGGTACCAGTTCTGCGTTCACTGTGGGACTTCTCCTGGGTCTGTATGCGCTCAAGAACGAGATGAGGGATAAGCATGCGCTTGCCGCGGATGCGATACACGTAGAACAGAACTTGCTACAAGAGGCTGTTGGTGCGCAGGACCAAGTGAGTGCTGCCTACGGCGGCTTCAATCGGATCAACTTCAACACCGATGACACAATCGAGGTAAAGAGAATACTAACTGCACAGAACAGGCTGGCGGAACTAGAGCAACATCTGGCGCTCTACTTTACTGGTTTTTCTCGGACTGCATCGGAAATCGCAAAGGAACAGATAAAAGCGACGCCGCACAAGGAGAGAGAACTGGCTACTATGTTTCAAATGGTTGGTGAGGCTGAGGCCATAATCACCAGCCCGAGTCGCTCATTAGATGAGTTTGGCCGGCTGCTGAACGAGAGTTGGAAAGTCAAGAGATCGCTAACGCAGAACATCACCAATACTAGCATCGACGATATCTACGAGGCGGGACTCAGCGCAGGCGCTCTTGGAGGGAAGCTGCTAGGGGCTGGCGGCGGCGGCTTTATGCTATTCTTCGTGCCGCCCCAACGACGTGAGGCATTGAGGCGACGGCTCAAGAGTCTATTATGCGTTCCCTTGGCCTTTTCGAATAGAGGCAGCCAGGTTGCTGTCTACGAGCCGGAGCAAGTGTACGATGAGGGTCTAACGCGCGAGCGTCGCCACGTATATGCTCAGAATGAGCGCTCATAAAACAAGCATAGTCTCCCACAGCTGTTCGAATTTTCTGGCCCTCGGACAATAGAGGCGTGCCTACGATTTGGCATCGCGTAGCGTGTTCCGATTAGCTTGGATTTGCTTAACCCAAGTCAAATCAACCACATGCCTCATACGAGAGTCCTGAACAACATACCATGAAGTCCGATGATTATCCTTGGACCAGTGGGAACACCTGGACTTTGTTTGGCCTTAAGGACAGTGGTAAGAGACCCTTGTCTTAGAGTAAAACTTGAGGTGAAGAACGCGCCAGCGCAGAGGCCATTGCCATGCGCACTCACCGGGAAAGCGCGCTCATTCTGTATTCGGTGAGGATGCGCTGAGGGGAACATGAGAAGAGCACAGCTGTTTCTTTTTACCATTGTTGTTTTGATCTTCGTTTTCATAGCACCAGCACCGGGGTGTGCACAGCAATGGTCTGGGATTATTGACCCAAGCAGAGCTGTTAGTTGGTCGAACGTTGGAGCGACCATTCCAGCTAACAGCACCATCTGCTCGACGCTCGGAACATCCGGTCAACCTCCTTCCTTCGTCCAGAGCGTGACAGCGGCTCAGATCAATACGGCCTTGGCATCGGCGGCGTGTTCGGGCGGCACTGCCTCCAATCCGAAGGTGGTCTTTCTCAACGCTGGAACCTACAACCTCTCAACTGGCGTGATAATTAACGGCCTCAGCAACCTAGTGCTGCGTGGGGCCGGAGCCGATCAGACCTTGTGGGTCATGTCAAGCAGCGGAGGTTGCCAAGGGCAAGGTGCGGACTTCTGCGTCAGGACCGCCGACAATAATTGGTTCGGAGGACCAGATAACACCGCGACGTTTACAGGAGCAGGTCCGTGGCCCAAGGGCACAACACAGGCCACATTGAGCAACGTAACCAATCTGAAGGTTGGGAGCATCATGATTCTCGATCAAATCGATGACCTGACCGATTCCGGCACGATCTACGTTTGCGAAGAGTCGCCTTCTCGGCGTCCGGGCCAAAGTCCAAATTGCAATGAAGATGCCAGCGGAACGGGCGGCGACTCCGGAGCACAGCGCGGCAGCGGAACTACGAGTCCGCGAGGGCAGCAGCAAATCGTGACAGTCACAGCGGTCAGTGGTAATACAGTGACTTTTGCGCCTGGGCTTTACATGCCGAATTGGAGAGCGAGCCAATCTCCGGGGGCATGGTGGGATTCAAATCCTGTATCGAACGTCGGTTTGGAGAGCCTCTCAATCCAGCATGCCGGAGGGAATCTCAACATCATCCTGTTGTCCAACTGTTCGAATTGTTGGGTCAAGGGCGTCCGCTCGATAAGGCCTGACCGTAGCCATGTTTCGCTTTGGACGGTCGCTAAGGTTACGATCAGGGATAGTTATTTTTCTCAGACCGCGAATGCAGCACCTCAAAGTTACGGGGTGGAAACCTTCGGGGCCTCCGACGTTCTTGAAGAAAACAATGTCTTTCATCAGGTCGCGGCTCCCCAGATGTTTAATTCTGACTGCGAAGGCTGCGTCGCTGGATACAACTTTTCAATTAATGACTACTTCAGTCAATCTTTCAACTGGTTACAGCAGGGGATGAATTTTCACTCTTCGGTTCAATTTGTCTTGCTTGAGGGCAATATTGGGACTGGGCTTTACAGCGACCGATTTCACGGGACCGCTCATTTTGATACGTTGTTCCGTAATCGCTTCGACGGATTCGAGAAGAATGGAACTACCACAACGACGAGCCATACGAACCCGCTCATTATGTACCCGTTATCGAGGTACTTCAATGTCATTGGAAACGTTCTTGGCAGTACAGCTAGGCCGCATATCAATTATCAGGCGATTGCGAACAATGCCCCAAGCCCAGATCAGTCAATCTATCTCGTCGCAACAGGAGCGAGCTTTGTGGCTGATGATCCGTTCACGTTGAGCAGCCTTATGCGCTGGGGAAACTACGACGTGGTAAACAACGCCGTAAACTTCTTGATTTCGGAAGTACCGACCAGTTTGAGTCAATTTGCGAATCTTATTCCCGCAAGCCAGACTCTTCCGGCATCGTTCTACCGTACCTCGAAGCCCTCGTGGTGGCCCTCAGCAAAGGCGTGGCCCCCGATTGGGCCGGACGTGACCGGCGGCGATATCGCCGGTGTCGCTGGCCATGCATTCACAATTCCTGCGCAGGATTGTTACACCAACGTGATGGGCGGGCCAGCAGATGGTACCGGGAACGTCCTGAACTTCAACGCAAACAATTGTTACGGAGCCGGCTCTCCGCCTCCGCCGCCGCCGACAAACCTCAAGGCTGTCGTTAATTGAGCTCGTCACGGTGAGCAATATGCAGGCACACCCCAGGCATGCCTGGAAATGATCCTCCCTCGTTGAACAGTTGGGACCTGAGCGTGTGACGTCTTGTTAGCGATTCTTTCAATGCGCTGCGCTTGAATCATCGTTGTCGGGTCGCTTCGATTACAATTGGGATGTGACCCAGGATACCGATTGGCAGAACTCAACGGGATATTTGAGATTACATCCTTCTTGGCATTCCTTATCTTGGTTGTTTTGATCAACATCCATAATTGCACGTGAAAAACGAATGAAAAAAACTGCAGTTGTGACCGGGGCAGAAGGATTCATCGGATCCCTCTCATCTGGTTAGATTCCTACAAGCGAAGGGGTTGGTAGTAGTTGGCACTTATAATTTGCCTGGCGGCGAATCGCCGCCGGTGCTGCCCAATCTACGATTCGCTCGGTGCGATCTCCGCAATGGTCAACGAATCGCGCAGATTCTGGGGGAGCACCAGCCGACATACGTCTTTCACATGGCTGCACAGAGCCTACCAACCTTGTCCTGGGAGGATCCCGTAGGCACCTTTGAATCGAACATCATGGGCTCCCTGCATTTGTTCGAAGCGGTGCGCCACATGAAGCGTCGGCCCGTGGTCGTGACGGCGTGTTCTAGCGCGGAATACGGACATGTGCCGGCGTCCGCCATTCCCGTTGGCGAAGGGCAGCCACTTCGGCCTCTGCATCCGTACGGAATCAGCAAAGTCTGTCTAGATCTGTTGGCGCGTCAGTATTTCCTCGATTATAAGATTCCGACGGTCAATCTACGGCTATTCAACACCACAGGACCGGGAAAGACAAACGACGCGCCATCGGACTTCGTTCGCCAATTGGTTAAAATCAAGAAGGGCTTGCAGCCACCAGTAATTGAAGTCGGGAACTTGAAGCCCCAACGCGCGTTCCTCGATGTGAACGACACGGTTCGTGGATTCTACCTTGCTGCTCTCAAGGGAAGGCGCGGCGAAGCCTACAATCTGTGCGCAACCAAGACTCACGAGATTGGCGAGCTATTGAGTAGTGCGATGCGACTGTCTGGGGTGAAGGCAGAGGTCCGAAGAGTTTCTCGTTTGTTGCGACCCTCTGACGAGAAGATTATTTTCGGGAATACAGAGAAGTTCCGTAGAGACACAGGTTGGAAACCCATGTTCTCCACCGATCAGACCTTGGCGTCCATGCTCGACTATTGGGATCGAGTGCCGTACTCCGCTTGCAACAGCGGCGAGAGCAATCAAAAAGCGCGCTGGCCCGGCCTTGCCTTGCCAGGACAGAGGCCAGACTGAGGAAATTCAGGAAAAAATATGCGCGGAACAGGTACGCTTGCTCTCTTGCGGTTCAGGATGCGCAATTCTTGCTTCTAAGAACCGCTCACAGCTTGAGCCTCCCGATTATTGGCCTATTTGCGTGCGGCGGTAAATCACATATGGCCCTAATTGGCCACGATACTAAAGCTGTTCTGCTCGTTGGGGGCAAGGGAACTCGCCTGAGGTCCGTAATCTCGTCCACGCCGAAACCCATGGCGGCGCTCGGCGACAGGCCCTTTCTTGAATTGCTTGTGCGGCAACTGAGCTGCCAGGGCATCCGGCATTTAGTGATGTGTACGGGCTATCTTTCGCACGAAATTGAGAATGAATTGGGTGATGGCCACACCTGGGATGTTGCGATTGAGTATTCGAAGGAACCGTATCCCCTGGGCACCGCCGGCGCCGTGAAGTTCGCGGAGCCCCTCCTTCGTGGAGTTTCCGACTTTCTGGTGATGAACGGCGATTCGTTCATCGAGATGGACTTCCCGCAGCTGATTCGGTTTCATCGTGAATCTGGCGGCCTGGCAAGCATGGCCGTGCTTCGAATACAGAATGACATGCGTTACGGAACGGTTCAGATGGATGCCGGAGGACGCGTGAACGGCTTCGCGGAAAAAATAGGCAGCAAGCCCAGCGGGCTTGTGAACGCGGGCGTTTATGTTTTCAATCGAGAGATATTCGAGCATATTCCGGAAGGACCAGCCAGTTTGGAGAAGGACATCTTTCCACAGTTGCTGGCTCGCGGAGTCTACGCATCGGAGCAGCAAGGAGTATTCATCGACATAGGCACGCCGGAAGATTACGCGCGGGCACAGGGGCTTTGTGGGCGCCTTTATGAAGCGGCCTCCCGCAAGCGCGGGCCCGGCTCATCGAGTTGAGCCATGCTGATTCCTGCCGGATTGCTCGTCCGTACCTGTTTGGCTACAGCGGCCCCTTCCTAAAGCTGTTCCCAGACTCACAAGAGAAGGAACATAAGGCGATACCAGCAGCGCAGTTATTTTTGAGCCTGTCATCGAAATTTTCTCTGATGTGAAAAGGACCCTCACGTGGAGGGTGGATGAAACAGACAAGCGATTTTGAGCCTCGCGTAATCAAGCTAATCGAAGCCTCGATTGCTGCGAAACAGGATCTGCTGCACAACTCTGTCCTCGTGTCGATTGTAGCAAAGGTCAGCGAGGTCCTGATCAAGGCCCTGCAGCAAGGAAACAAAGCTCTGCTGTTCGGGAACGGCGGTAGTGCGGCCGATGCCCAGCACATTGCTGCGGAATTTGTGGGGCGCTTCGCATTCGACCGGCCCGCTTTACCCGCGTTGGCCTTATCGGTGAATACTTCGTGCGTTACCGCCATCGGAAACGACTATGGCTTTGACCAAGTTTTCAGTCGCCAGATCGAAGCAATAGCGCGGCCGGGAGATGTCGCCATCGGGATCACGACGAGTGGCAACTCACCAAACGTACTTCGCGCTGGAACGGCAGCGAGGAAAATCGGCTTGCGCACAGTCGGGTTGACGGGGCGCAGCGGCGGGAAGCTCAAGGAGTGTGTGGATCATTGCATCTGCGTACCGTCGGATGACACTCCGCGCATTCAAGAATGCCATATTCTGGTCGGCCACATCATTTCGGAACTAGTGGAGTATGAATTATTCCATGAATAGGGCCGTGTTTCTGGATCGTGACGGGGTTATCAACCGAAAGCCGCCGGAAGGCCAGTATGTAACTCGCTGGGAGGAGATGCAATTTCTTCCGGAAGTCCCCGAAGCGATAGCCTTACTCGCGCGAGCGGGCTACTGCGTCTTCGTGGTTAGCAACCAAAGATGTGTGGCGAAAGGACTGCTGACGCAGGGCGAATTGGAGTCAATACACCAGCGGATGTGTCAGGAACTCGCAGACGCGGGTGCCGTAATCACGAAAGCCTATTACTGCCCACACGAAAAGCAACCCCCTTGCAGCTGCCGCAAGCCAGCCCCAGGTATGCTCTTAACAGCCGCACAAACACACGAACTTGATCTAGCCTCGTCTTGGATGATCGGTGACTCCGACATCGATGTCGAAGCCGGCAGAAGCGCCGGTTGCAAGACAGTTCGCATAGTAAAAGGGTATAAGGTTGGGAATGGTGGCGCAGATCTGTTCGCGCAATCGCTGCTTAGCGCCGCTCGCGAGATACTTCAGCTTGATTCGGCAATTCTGAGTAGGTGCAGGGAATTTAGATGCCAGAGGTAGAGATCATCCGTATTTATTCCTTATGGTGAGCTGATCGGCGCGATTAACGATAGAGCGTGACCGGCTTTCTTTTACAGACTCACTGAATACCTTTAGTATAATATCAGGGATCTAGTGTCAGTCGCTCTCCTCAAACGGGTCAAGCCGAAAGAGGTCATGGTCAAGGATTTCGCAACGGCTCGTGCTCTTTCAAACTGAGCAGAACTCCGCTTACAGCCGCGTGTGGGATTGGCCCAGTGACTATGCCGAGGTTCTTGCCTAAGCCTAATGTTTGAAAGTAAAGAAAACGATACATGAACTCGTCGCCGAGACTTCCCGGGACCACTGCAGATGGCCGACCTATTGGCCGAGGGCTTGACCTCCCGATGAAAGACCTCAGGGAAAAAGCAATCCGCGGCGGATTTGCGAGAGTCGTCGCGCAAACGATATTCTTCGTTCTCCGGGTCGGGGCACTGATGGTCTTGGCCAGGTTACTGGACCCGAAAGAGTTTGGACTGGTGGGCATGGTCACGGCTTTTACAGGTGTGCTGAATCTGTTCAGGGATTTTGGGCTTTCGACGGCCACCGTTCAGCGTGCCACCGTAACCGATGAGCAGATTTCAACACTATTCTGGATAAACATTTTGGCTGGCGTGATTCTTGGGCTTCTGTTGTCAGCGTCTGCGCCGATAATCTCTAGTTTTTATCACGAACCCCGCCTCTTCTGGGTGACGATAGTCTTGGCCACTGGATTCTTTTTCAATGCGGCGGGGGTGCAACACTCCGCGCTTCTGCAGCGACAAATGCGCTTCACCGCCCTGGCGATGATACAGATTATTTCTCTGGTGGCGAGCACCGCACTCGGAATCGGCCTAGCCGTTGCAGGGTACGGATACTGGGCTCTGGTAGTAATGTCGGTCGTACTTCCACTGGTCTCCACTGCTTGCTTCTGGCTAGCCACATCGTGGATTCCCGGGGCGCCGCGTAAAAGAGTCGGTGTTCGGCCTTTGATGCGCTTTGGCGTCACGGTGACATTAAACAGCCTCGTCATTTACCTCGCCTATAATCTTGATAAGATTCTCTTGGGCAGATACTGGGGAGCAGAAGTACTCGGCCTGTATGGCAGGTCCTACCAGATTATAAGTATCCCGACGGACAATCTGAATTCCGCAGTCGGCGAGGTGGCATTTGCGGCGCTGTCACGGGTTCAGGACGATCCAAAACGGCTCAAGAGTTATTTCCTGAAGGGCTATTCACTAGTTGTTGCGCTCACCGTCCCGATTACCATTATCATTGCTCTTTTTTCTCACGACCTGATTATGGTCATCCTGGGTGCCAAATGGAATGGTGCGGCTGCGATCCTCCAATTGCTGGCTCCGACCATCCTCATTTTTGCGCTCATGAATCCTGTAGGATGGCTACTAGCCTCTACGGGAATGGTCGGACGATGCTTGAAAATAGGGTTGGTCATCACCCCGGTGGTAACTGCGGGGTATGTTCTGGGATTACCCTATGGGCCCAGAGGTGTAGCATTCGGTTTTTCAGCAGCAATGACGTTGTTAACTGTTCCTCTGACTGTATGGGGACTTCGTGGCACAGTTGTTTCATTCCGAAACGTCTTGGGCGTGGTTTCGCGGCCTGTGCTCTCAGGCATCGTGGCTACGGCAGTACCACTCGGAATGCAATTCCTCTACGGTCACTCGTTGTCTCCTTTTCCTAGACTTCTATTGGAAACCTGTCTTCTGCTTGGTACATACTTGGCGATGCTCCTGTACGTCATGAGGCAAAAGGGATTCTATGTCGATCTTTTCCGGGGGCTGGCAAGGCGTCCATCAGTAGAGCCGAATAGCATGATTCCCGCGTAGTGGTCAATACAAACTTCGCATGGCCTTCGTAACGATTTCTTTGAGTTTTATACCTTCACCCAGGCTATGCATTGGGTGTGGGCGGATCGTGACTGGAGATGGAATCTCTTCGAGTTGAAATGAATGGCTCAGTTCTCGATAGATAGAATACTGCAGTTAAGAATATGTGGAAAGTCTCCGGTAGGGGTATTCTTGCGCATGAACGAGTGGACCTGGAATCATATTCCCGCCTCGTTACTGGATCTTCGCCCGCTGCGTTCGTACGGGCATTTTTTGCATGCGCTCGTTCGGCGCTGGAGCAATCGCAGGCAGTACCTCGGGACCTTTTTTCTGAGAAATCGGCCTCAGCTCGAACTCATACGTCAACTGTCACATCAGGCCGAAAACGCGTCCACTCTCCGTATCGCGGTGTTGGGGTGTAGCAACGGCGCTGAGGTTTATTCTATCCTCGCGATACTTCGGTCATTGCGGCCGGAGTTGAAGGTCGTTGCGCATGCCGTGGATATTTCAAAAGAGGTTTTGGAGATTGCCCATAGGGGAACTTACTCCCTCACATCTCCCGAGTTTGTGGGAGAGAGAATTTTTCAAAGCTTGACTGAGGCGGAAATAAAGAAGATGTTTGATAGGGATGCCGATAAACTAATAGTCCAGCATTGGATCAGGCAAGGCATCATCTGGCACCTTGGTGATGTTCGCGATCCGGATATGCTTAAAGTGCTGGGCTCTCAGGATATCGTGGTGGCAAACAACTTCCTTTGTCACATGAAGTCATTGGATGCCGAGACCACTCTGCGCGGCATTGCACGTTTCGTAAAGCCAGGAAGATATCTTGTCGTATCCGGAATCGACCTGGATGTTCGAACAAGAGTCGCAACGGATCAGGGGTGGAAACCTGTTACGGAGTTATTGGAAGAGATCCATGATGGCGACCCTAGCTTGCGACGAGATTGGCCGATGAGTTATTGGGGGCTAGAGCCTCTCGATAAGAGCCGCCAGAACTGGGTCGTCCGTTATGCCGCTGCATTTCAGATAGGTGAGAGAGGTGTGTCAAGCAGACTTGATTCATTTGCGCAGGGACAGATGATTGCCAGTTGACGCAATTACTGCAAAGTGGGAGTCTCAATTATTGAAACGGAGCACGTTTGCAATCACCAGTTTTTGAAAAACTCTCGAACCTCCCCCCATTGGCACCACTTCACGATGTCCTCTTAGTTGTATTTCTTCACATGCCCACGCAACACAAAGAGTACCGTAGGCCGAGCGCAAGTGTTACGAATGGAATCTCTAGCCCTTGAGATTCAGAAGAGCGGATGCGGGTGCGGATATTTCTGCTTTACAGGATTCAGCATGGGCGTGAAAAATGAGGGTTGATTCGACGCGACGGAGGATTGGTCTCTTCGGCGTTTTTGGCGCAGGGAACTTGGGCAATGAGTGCACGCTGCAAGCCCTAATATATAACCTTCGAAAGTATGCGCCGAACGCGGAAATCAGTTGTGTTTGTTCGGAACCTAAGGAGGTGGCATCGAGCTATAACATTTCTGCGCTCCCGATCAGAGAAACGCCTTTGCCCCCCATGAAAAATACGGCTATGAGATGGTTAAGGAGAATATTTGTTGGAATCCCCATGGAGTTGTATCGGTGGTCTAAGGTGTTCGAGACCCTAAAGGGTGTCGACATGCTTGTTATGACAGGCACGGGAATGCTGGGAGATGTCGGCATTCTCCCTTTTGACCTGCACTATGACATCTTGAAGTGGGCGATCATCGCAAAACTGCGTCGGTGCAAACTACTGTTTGTGAGCGTTGGAGTAGGGCCCATACGCCACCCGCTGAGTAGGTGGCTGGTTAAGGCGGCATTGGCGTTGGCGGACTACCGATCCTATCGCGACAGCTTCTCCAAGGAATACCTCGAGAGTCTCCACTTCGATACTACGAGAGACAGTGTTTGCCCGGACCTGGCATTCAGTCTGCCAAAAGCAATGATCCCCAGGTCTCAGGGCTATGACGGCCACGCAGCTGTGGTCGGCGTTGGCATAATGACATATTCCGATCGGCGCGCGAACTCAGGAACCGATGAATCTGGCTACCGTAATTACATCGCGAAATTAGAAATCTTCGTAACTTGGCTGCTCGCACATCAATACACCGTTCGCTTGCTCATCGGTGATGCTGTGTACGACCACCGCGCCAGGCAAGATCTGAGATGCTTATTAGAAGTCAGTGGGATCAATTATGGAGACGGGAAGATTATCGATGAGCCGGCCTCTTCCGTCGACGCGGTGTTGTCACAACTGGCAGATACAGATCTTGTAGTCGCGAGTCGGTTTCACAATGTGTTGTTGGCTCTATGGCTCAACAAACCCGTTGTGGCCATTTCGTACCATGAGAAGGTCGATTCGTTGATGAGCGGGGTGGGGTTGTCAGAATTCTGCCAGGACATTGGGAACGTTGATAGCGACAAATTGATTGGCCAATTTATGGCGCTCGAGCAAAACGCTGAGAATCTCAAGTCCCAAATCAAAGAAAAGGCTGAGGCCTATCGAATGGCCTTAGACGAACAGTACGACCGGCTCTTTAGAGACATCTGAATTGCCTGGCCTTGATAACATTCAAGTGACGGCAAACGTTGGCACAAAAACAAGCCCGAGCATCAGAGCGAAATGCGTCGGCGTCGCTTGAGAATCCGCCCTCGATTTTTTAGCGAGTCGCCGTCCGCCCTCTTGGGTCTGAGGTATTCCGAAGGCTGGAGACAGGCCTTGCCGGGCTTTGTCTCACACCTCGCAGTTCTGGAGTGCCCCCGGAAAATGGTTCGCAATGTACGGGAAGACATTTTCCCTCTTAAGGCCTGCCATGTAGATGCTGCCCATGGAGGCCGCGGCTAAAGAGTACCGGACCACCCATAACTGCAATGTTTTCAACAAGTAACCCAGTTTGTGATGCGCGCCAAGGTCTACACCCGAGTCGTTCCTACTGGTTTCACGAGCTTGATCTCGGCCCAAGCTCGGGTCAGATTTTTCGACAAATGCACAAGAATTCCTTTCAACGAAAGATCCGAAGGGCAGAGAGGGAATGCCTTTCTTATGAATCGGGAAGCCCCGAGCAACTTGTAGACGAATTTTACCGGCTCTTGTTGATGACGCGAAGGCGTCATCGTTTGATCCCCCAGCCTCTTAGCTGGTGCAGGAATTTGGTCCAAGGCATGGGTCGCAAAGTTCAAATCAGGTTAGCTCGGAAGAATGGCACTCCGATCGCCACAATGCTTACGTTGGAGCACCGATCGAGCGTGGTATACAAATACGGGTGTTCAGACGAAAAGTTCCACCATCTCGACGGCATGCCATTTCTGTTTTGGCGGCTCATCGAGGAAACCAAGGCATCGGGGGCGGAGAAGATCGATTTTGGTCGTTCTGACTTAGACAACGAGGGATTGATTACCTTTAAGGACAGACTTGGAACGCGGCGAAATTGCTAAAATATTATAGATACACGAACTTGCGAAGGATAGAAGCGAAGTTCTCCTGGGAGTCGCGAGGATTCAGGGGGATATTCTCAAGTTTGTCGAATGTTGTTTTGTCTACTGCCGGGAACTTCCTGTACAAGCATCTGGGTTAGCCATCGGCTTATGCTTACAAGAGGGGTTCTCGAAAGAGTACTGAAGGATTTCAGCAATTGGAATCGCGGCCCGCTGCGCGAAATCTAGATCAAATCTGCTGCAAATGGGAGTAGTAAGAGGATGAGAATACTGTTGACGGGCCACAAAGGATACATAGGAACGGGGGCAGCGCCCATGTTTCGCTCTGCCGGCCATGAAGTAGTCGGCCTCGATACCGACCTTTTCGCGGGCTGCGATTTCGGAAAACCGGCCCCGGAGCTACCCGAAATTCGCAAAGATATACGGAATCTGACGAAGGCTGATCTGCACGGATTCGACGCTGTAGTGCACTTGGCGGCCTTGTCCAACGACCCGTTGAGCAATCTCGATCCTGACCTCACCTACGACATCAACCACAAGGCGTCCGTGCGACTGGCGGAACTAGCTAAACAGGCCGGCGTAAAGCGTTTCGTCTTCTCCTCGTCTTGCAGCACCTATGGTTCTGCAGGCGATACATTCCTTGATGAGTCAGCTGCGCTCAATCCTGTCACCCCCTACGGCGAATCCAAGGTTCTCATCGAGCGCGACGTCGCGGAGCTAGCCGACGAACACTTCAGTCCGACCTATATGAGAAATGCCACTGCCTACGGAGCCTCTCCGCGTCTGCGCGTGGATCTAGTGCTGAACGATTTTGTTGCGTCGGATGTTACCACTGGCCGTATTCATATCAAGAGCGACGGTACACCCTGCGTCCGATCGTGCACATTCGCGACATTCTTGCCGCCATGATGTGCACGCTGGAGGCTCCAAAGAGCGCAATCCACAACGCAACTTTCAACGTGGGACAGACGATCGAGAACTATCGCATTAGCGAGCTTGCGGCTATAGTCAAGGATACCGTACCTGGCTGCCACATCGAGTATGCTCGCGGCGGGGGACCGGACAAACGCTGCTACCGCGTCAATTGCGATAAGATTCGGCGCGTTTTGCCGGGCTTCCAACCGCAGTGGACTGCCCGCAAAGGCGCGCAGGAACTCTATGGCGCCTACCGCGACGCTGGGCTCACCGCAGAAGACCTGCAGGGTGGTCGCTATTTTCGAATCAACAGCATCCAGCGCCTGCTCAAAGCCGGGCAGTTGGATGCTTCCTTGCACTGGACTACCGCTTCGCCATCAGACAAAATTACCTTGACGCCCGAACTAACCTAAAGCCCCGGCAAGAGGAAAAGGAGAGCCAGTTCCATGATCTTCACAGAGACAAAGCTACCGGGCGCGTTCGTAACTGACGTGGAGCGCCGGGAAGATGCGCGGGGGTTCTTCGCTCGGGTCTTTTGTCAACACGAGTTCGAGGCACACGGCTTGAAGCCCATCATTGCTCAGGCCAATGTCGCATATAACCGCAAGAAAGGGACGATACGCGGCATGCATTTCCAATTTCCTCCGGCCGCTGAAACGAAACTCGTACGTTGTACCCGTGGGGCGATCCTCGACATCATCGTGGATTTGCGGCCGGAGAGCCCGACTTATCTCGACCACGTTGCAGTCGAACTAACGGGAGAAAACTGCCGTGCTCTTTACGTGCCTGAACGGTTTGCTCACGGTTACCAGGTGCTCCAAGATGACACCGAAACGAGTTATCAGGTCGGTGAGTTCTATACACCTGGCTGCGAGGGTGGTCTGCATTATAACGACCCCCGATTGGCGCTGAAGTGGCCCCTGCCAGTCAGCCTGATTTCGGACAAGGACCAGGTCTGGAAACGGCTGGATGAACAGGAAGAAGAGATCAAGCGAAGGATGAGTGCCCAGCCCGTCGAAATCGCCAAGTAGATCAAGATTCGGTCGAGGAATTTCAAATGATTATCGTTGATAACGCCCTGCAAGCACGCGAAAAGGAGGGGCGGCCTATCCGGGTCGCGCTCATTGGCGCGGGGTTCATGTCCCAGGGGTTGGCAAATCACATTGTACACACTAAGCCAGGAATGCGGCTGGTGGGTGTTTTCAATCGGGGCGTGCAGCGCGCGTTTGATCTTTGCCAATACGTCGGTGTTGAAGCAGTCGCTCCCACGACGCAGCGGGACGTGGATCGGGCAATTCATGAAGCGAAAGTCGTCGTCACTGACGATGCCTTCCTGCTGGCACGATCCACTGGGGTAGACGTTGTGGTGGACGTGACTGGCTCGGTAGAATTTGGGGCGCGGCTGGCTTTTGAGGCTTTTCGGCACAAAAAGGACGTCGTGTTGCTGAACGCGGAAATCGACGCCACTATCGGGCCCGTCTTGCAGATCCATGCAGAAAAGAATGGCGTGATTTTGTCTGCGTGTGACGGAGACGAACCAGGAGTGCAGATCAATCTGTACCGCTGGGTAAAGGGACTGGGATTGACGCCCAGAGTGATTGGCAACATCAAGGGTCTTCAGGATCCGTACCGCAATCCAACGACGCAAAAGGGTTTCGCGGAAAAATGGGCACAGAACCCGGCCATGGTAACCAGCTTCGCGGACGGGTCCAAGATAAGCTTTGAACAAGCCATCGTCGCCAACGCAACCGGATTCGTCGTGCGCTCACGAGGCATGTCGAGGGGCCTCGAATACAAAGACGACGTCATGAAAATTGGCAAGATCTATGATGTCGAAGAAATCCGCAAGCTGGGCGGCATTGTGGATTACGTGGTGGGCACGCCTCTGACCAAAGTATATGTTCTCGCCGAACATCCAGATCCCAAGCAACAACACTATCTCAATCTGTACAAGATGGGTGAGGGGCCGTTGTACTCGTTCTTTGTCCCATACCACTTGGTGCACTTTGAAGTGCCCACGGCCGTCGCACGCGTGGCACTGTTCCGGGACTCCGTGGCGAAACCTCTGGGTGGCCCGGTTGTCGAAGTCTGCGCTGTCGCAAAACGCGACTTGAAAAGCGGCGAAGTTCTCGACGATTACGGAATGTATATGACCTACGGCGAGGCCGTGAATGCGGATGAGATGTGCCGAAATCACTACCTTCCCGAAGGTCTGGTCGAAGGGTGTGTGCTGACGCGCGACATACCGAAAGACTCTGTCATTACCTACGATGACGTCACTCTTCCTCCGAACAGGCTGGCCGACCAGTTGCGAGCCGAGCAATACCGTCACTTCCGTAGCGAAACCTGGCTGGAAGAACTCGTCGGTTTGCACGCCTGAGAATCATGCGCAGAGTGGAGGAAACCATATGAAAGTAGTTCTATTCTGCGGCGGGATGGGATTACGAATCCGTGATCAAGAGGATATTCCCAAGCCGATGGTGCACATCGGCTCCCGGCCTATCCTTTGGCATGTAATGAAGTACTATGCCCATTTTGGGCACAAAGATTTTATTTTGTGCCTGGGGCACCGGGCCGAAGCCGTCAAAAATTACTTTCTCAATTATAACGAGTGTGCGTCCAACGACTTTGTTCTGTCAGGCGGCGGCAAGAAGCTCGAATTACTCAATAGCGATATCCATGATTGGCGGATCACCTTCGCTGATACGGGAATCCACTCCAATATCGGTCAACGCCTGAAGGCAGTTGAGAAGTATCTGCAGGGAGAAGAAGAATTCCTGGCCAACTATAGTGATGGGCTCACCGACTTGCCGCTCTCTCTGCAACTAAATCACCTCCATGAGCAAGGGAAAATCGCGAGCTTTCTCTGCGTGCGTCCGAACCTAAGCTATCACTTGGTTTCTTTGCAGCAGGGCAACGGCAACGTGGTCTCCGAAATTCACGCAATCAATAATGGCAGTGTGCGGATCAACGGCGGATTCTTTATTTTCAAAAAGAAAATATTCGAGTACATCCACGAAAAAGAGGAACTCGTGATCGAGCCATTCCATAGACTGGTTGAGGAAAAACAGCTGATCGGCTACCCGTATGATGGATTCTGGGCGAGCATGGATACTTTCAAAGATAAGCAACATCTGGAAGGCCTGTGCGCCGGCGGCGTTGCGCCGTGGGAAGTGTGGAAGACCAATGGCAATGGAGGAGTACGGTAGCCCCTGGTAATTTCGAACACGCTCACATGCTGGCTCTTAATTTCTCCCGCGACGACAGCGCGTCACTGAAAATCTTATGCCTCGGGTCGCATTCGGACGATATCGAGATTGGCTGCGGCGGAAGCGTTCTGCGATTGCTTGCAAGCTACGCCAATTTGGAATTTGTTTGGGTTGTTTTCAGTTCCAGTAAGGAGCGCGAAAGGGAAGCCCGCACCAGCGCGGACCTATTTCTCAAAGGCGCGAAGCAAAAAGAGATCATCGTGAAAGACTTCAGCGATGGCTTCTTTCCGTTCCATGGTTCAGAAATTAAGAATTTCTTTGAAGGATTGAAGAGGGTGTCCCCGGACCTCATCTTTACGCACAACCGAAAGGACGCGCATCAAGACCACCGTTTGATAGCGGAGCTCACCTGGAACACTTTCCGGAATCATTTGATCCTTGAATACGAGATTCCAAAGTACGATGGCGACCTGGGACAGCCAAACTTTTTCGTGCTGCTTGAACAGGACACCTATCAGAAAAAGATTCGCTACATCACGGAAGCCTTCGAGACGCAGCGCTCTAAGCGCTGGTTTGAACCAGACACATTTCTGGCACTTATGCGTTTGCGAGGGATGGAGTGCGTTTCTCCGAGTGGCTACGCTGAGGCTTTCTATTGTCATAAGCTGGTGCTGTGAATTCAACGAGCGACGCCTAGTTAACCATTCCTTTTTACAAGAGATTACTTATTGGGATGACTTTATCGGGTGTGATCCAGCATCGCGATGAAGTGTCTTAGTCGCTTGCGGCGAATTCTAAGGCAGCATCAGTAGGCCCACAGCAATAGCCCTCGCTTGCTCACATTTCGGTTTTTTTTGCGTCGCGCATCACCGCCAATCTATGAGAGCTGGCTGGCAAACGAATGAACGATTGCCGGGCTCAATACTTCCCGCTGCCTGAGAATGGTCTGCGTGGTTTACAACCAAAAAGTAGGTTTCTGGTCTGCCGGCGAAAAACGTGGTTCTAAAGGAGAACTATCATGAACAAGCTGCACCTGCATGGCGGTTTTGCGCATGACAAGTCCGCGCATATTCTGCTTTTGGCCATCGCAGCGCTTGCTTGCTGGTTGTATCCGGCTAATTTGGTGGCTGCGCCAACCATCAACTACGTGCAGGGCAACTATGCGGACCCACAAACGCCTCAGACCACGGTGAATGTCACCTTCACTGCCGCACAGACCGTCGGCAACCTCAACGTGGTCGTAGTTGGATGGAACGACGATACCGCCACGGTCAGCACGGTCACCGACAAAAGCGGCAACACCTACACGCTCGCGGTCGGACCCACAGTCCTGAGCCCTTCGCTGTCGCAGTCCATTTACTACGCCCAAAACATCAAGGCGGCAGCCGCTGGCGCGAACAGCGTCACCATAACCTTCTCTACAGCCGCGGTGTACCCCGATATTCGCATCCTGGAGTACAGCGGTGCGGATCCGAACAACCCCGTCGATGTAACCGCCGCAAGCAGCGGCAATAGCA
>WNFC01001429.1_pt1 | contig 39223 bp, 50 predicted proteins | sample 5400541 | NCBI WGS metagenome assembly WNFC01 (sample SAMN13153342, study PRJNA577476) | soil metagenome | isolation source: 120 cm saprolite under Douglas fir tree site 2 hole 2 replicate 1 | place: USA:California | collected 2015-04-18 | reverse complement strand
GGCTTGCTTTGGATGGAATTTCAAAAAGGTTTTCTTTACATTACAGAAATACAGAATGTACTGGCCAGTCGTATATACATCAACAGGTAAAGGATCATAGGGGCTGTTACCCCACCCATGTCGTGCAAAAACCCTGTTCAACAAATCAGGGTGAAAGGAACTGTCGTTAATGCGAGAACAACTATGGGCGGCATGGTAATTTTCGTAATGAACCTTGATGGCGACACCATTGGGGTACACACCAAACGTAGACGTTCCCCGTGGCGATGTTGACACAACTGTCAAGCGTCTAGATCTCGCTGTTGGGGTGGGGACATTTGGGTTAAAATCCTACGAACCCAAGATCGGTGGCGGCATCCACGACTTGGCGGCGCTCACCACAGCGACACGTTGGTATAGCGCAACCCTGGGGCACGGGGCATGTGCGCGGACCTACTCGACCTCATGCATGATCTTTCACACAATCTGGCGTAACGTTGTATGGCACGCGTGTACAGCGTGCTCAGGACCCTGTTCGCCTTGGATGTCTGCCTCCTCCCCTGCCCCAAGTGGTGATCACAAGCGCCATGATACCTTCAGCTCAGTCAATGTTGTCCCCTCCTCAAATGGTGTGTCTGCACCGCACATAGCGTCATGCCTGAGGAGCGTTGCCTGGCGCTTCTGCCACTGCCCGAGCGGTTATGGGCAGTGCTGTCCGATGCACGGGATGCACCATATGGGCAGTGGTGGATTTTCCATCGTGGTTCAAGGCTATGTCTGAGTGAATGCGGATGAGAGCCTGTAACTTTGTGATTGTTAGATCATTAACGTACTTTGTGTTTGTTGCCGTTCCACAGAAGCGGCAAGCAGCATCCATTCAACCAAATGACAGTGGGCGAAGTGAGTTGGAATACGGGCGTCGCGCAGGTGGCAATAGGGGTCGAGCTTGGGAGGGAGTGGGTAAGAAATGGGATGGAATGGAGAACATGGCAGTCGTACCGGGTGTGGATGGAACCGATCGTACCTGATGCGTGTTCGCTGCGTTGTGAGAAGAGTGAATGGGAGAAGGAGGGCTGCGCCGAGCTTGCTGGGGAAGGGAAGCAGGTATGGTGAGAGATAGGGTGTGGCATTGAGGTGGTGACGGAGACCGCGACAGGGGTGTGCTGGAAGGTGACTGGAAGGTATACGACCAGACGGAGAGCGTCGAGCTGCTGGAGGAGATGGAGGGCGATGGGGGCGACGGCCACGACAGGGGAAAGAGGCGAGGGGGATCAGTTGTGAAGAGCAAAATCCATGGAATACAGTGATCCCAACACAGAAGGGAATTCAAAGACATGGGCCTTTCGTCAACCAATCAGTTGTCGTTTGACAATTGAGATTTGTCTTTTGAGATCGTGGGCCTTTCCTCGACCAATCAGAATGGAGAGTTTACAAATTTCATAACCCTTTTCTTTATATTATAGTAGATGACCCATGCACATGGGAGGGGTGATGGATCGGCTTCGATGTGGACTCACATGGCCACCACATTTACTGGCCTGCAAAGGCAGTTGTCTCCAGGAGCGACCACAGAAGAGGTTCCGAAAAGTTGAGATTTCGTAGAGACCCTTCCTAAGGTCCTCTGCGATTCTCCGGATATTCGCCAGGGTTGGAGCGACAAAGTAGATAGCAGGGACATCCGACAGTGACGGCCGAGACGTTTGAAGTTGCCTGCCACGAATCATCACTAACCCAGACACAAGTCAGAAGCTCACTGGGGGGAAAGCCATACACATGAAGCGTGACACCAATATCGCGGAGATCCTGTACCCGTAAAACCGTAGCGAGGATGTCCTTCGTTCCTTGGTCCAGCACCAGGATCTTCCAAACTGGAGGACCAGTGGCTGGGGGAACCTTGAGGCCCGACGCAGTCTTTCCCAAGGTCAAGACTGTGGAAGTTGAGGGCTCTACGGGTGTGTTGAGATTGAGCATGGCAAGCAGCGCATTCGTTTGCGCCTGTTGCACGGTGACGGGTGAAGTCGCCTGTGGAGAAAATTTGGTTATTGGGATCCTCGAAGGGAAAGTATACACGAAGACGGACTTGTTTGAGTGCATGGCTCGCCATGGTGAGCGCGTCAAAGTTGCGCGGTCAGAATCGTCAGATGAAGGAGACGCGTGGACTTTCCTTTTTCGGCAACCACCACCTCCGCCGCCAAGAGATGGAGTACTAGTGGCGATGATAAGGCAAAATGATGAGGGGAGTTGGAAGGTATGCCTTGCTTGGCTGCAGCGCTTCCATTCAAAGGACTCGCTGGTGCATAAGCAGTAGCACCGTAGATTTTGGAGAACCACGCCATACTATTTCTTCACGATGTTAATTTGTGGAGAACGGCGGTACGCCATCGTGGCAGTCTGGAAAGCGCAGGGAGCGACTTGCTACCGTGACTTATTCATTCCTGAGGCCTAAGTACCCATTCTTATTCCCGCAAGAAATCAATCGATGACGCCCCCGCCTACTATAGTCAACACTACTTCATACACAAGTTATCAAAGCATACACCAAAATACCACCATAGATGCTCAGAGCGGCCGCCTCATTTTCATTCACTTCCTTGGGCTGAACGCAGGATCTACGATACTGAGTGCACCCGCGGCCGCACGGACACGCCTAACCCAGTTCTGTGCAGCTTCCTGTTCGGCCTTGACGCGGAGCTCCAACTGCTCGATAGCCTGTTCCGTTCTCTTATCCTCGCCGGCCTGCATTGCGGAAAGGTCCATACGAACACGCGCGAGATCTCTGATATATCGGTGCAGCGCAGCATTCGATGGCGCGGGCATGATCTCGAAGGTGCGATCATACTCGCCACCCTCGTCATCAAGCACGGACACAACAGAAGGGTTGTTCCACGGGACATTGGCGGTCGAGAAGGACACTTCGAAGCCATTGTAAGAGAGGTCGACGGAAGTTGGCACCTTGAAGATACGCTGCACGGAGTCGAAGAAGAAAGATATGAGTTGGATGGCGAGGTGATTTCGGGGGGGTGTCGAATCAGACGAGGTGGTTGCGACAGCAGTTGTACTGGCAAGAGTAGCGATAGCCGACAATTGGACAGAGTCGTTGGATTCCTTAGGGTGATCCACAACGTCAGTAGTCAACTTATTTGGTACTGCTCCAGGGGTTGCCTCGCCGGACATGCGTGACATTGGCGTCATGGGTTCAGAGGGAGAGCTGAATTCTATGCAGAAAGAGGGAATAAGAAGACGGAACATCCATCCTCACAGAAAAACGCACTTGGGGAATCAACGTAACTGATAACCGATCGCGCAGGGCTCAACATGGGACTCGTGTTGCTTTCATCCAGTGAGGACACCCTGGTTAGAGCAGAGTCACCTTCGGGTACGGGACGCTCGACGATGATGGGCGCAGACGGGAAAAGCGACGACCAATGAACGGCTTCAACAGGGTGAAGAGGAGGGATTTCGACACCCGGGGGTGATGGAATAGAGATGGATGACGCGTTGGAGGATGTTTCACTGGGGTACATCATGTCAATCCAAGTCTGTCGTGTCGGATCGTTAGGTACCATCAAGTCTCGCGGTACTCTCAAAGACGTGATAAGACCTGGCCGTGGAGCACCGGGAGGGCCCACATTCAGACCAGAAGGCGTGGAGAATGTCTCGATCGATGACGTGGACGGCGATGTCCCATTAAGTGGTGTGCGACCAAAGGGCGGTAGCGACGGCACTGGTGGCGAAGGCGTGGTCCTCTCGGTGATAGGGGAGAGCTGCGTGTGGCACATGGAACCTACGACAGACTCTGTCCGAGAATGCGTCGAAGCGGGCTGAGGTGACGATACTGTGCGTTGAGGGCGCTGAGATTCCACGATAGGGACCGAAAGCGCGGGGGAGCGGGGTGAACGGGGCCCGAAAAGGCCATTCACGGGAACCTGAGGGGAAGACGGATCCGACCCACACTGTGTAGGGGGCATATAAGGGTAAGGGTAGTAAGGGGGGATAGGAGGGCAAGTCGTGTACGTGGTCCCGGGGGCTGTCCCGGTGGATAAACCGCGCACCCCACCTAGCGAGATGCGAGAGAACGCGGCGGGCGCGTTACCAGAGCTGTAAGGACCGGGATAGTACGAATTCTGCCATGGTGCGGACCAAGATGTCGTGGGGGGCGCATCAAGGTCACTGGGCCAGTGGACAGAGCGAGCAGGACCAGTACTATGAGCGAAACTGCTCGAGCGCGTTGAGTTTGGAATGGTATTAGGGAATATATGCGGCGCCTGCGGGAAGGTGGCACTGAACATCGTGTGGTCCTGCTGCAGGGGGGGTGAGTTCGCAGGGACCCAAGTCCACAGACCAGGCGCCAAGCCCTGAAGACCCTACAGCGTCAGAGTTGGTTCGCAAGGAGAGGCAAGGCTATTATTACATACCGGCACAAGACGGAGACCGGTCGAGCACGCAAAGCCTTCTGCGAAGCGCCTGAGGTTGAATAAAACATCTTCCATGTCATTAAGTCGGTCCTGCAGTTCTGGATTATCGGTGTTGTTCGGGCAATTGTTGCAGATTAGGCTCTCGAGCGATGAAAACTTGAGCTCCACAGCGGATATGAAGCTGAGGAAGTTTTGTGAGAGAGCGGTCAAATGGGCGAGCTGTTCCTTGTGATCGCGTGCGCCACGGTCGTTGGAGATACGCTCCTGTGACAAGAGGGAAACGAGACCATTCGTCGTGCGCTGTTGGCCCTCGACGATGTCTTGAAGTGCGCTGGTTGACAAGGAGGGAGTCGGTGTTTCATACGGGGTCGACTGGGAACCCCAAGCGGGGGGACAAGCGTAAGAGCAGTACTGGTTGGGAGGAGGGCACATGGCAAGTCAGAGCGATATCCTAGGAAAGGTCAACTAGGGAAGGAGATAAGCGACTGCGCGGGTTTATAAGGACGGGTCCTCGGACAAGCGCCAATTACCGCGCTGTCCTAGGGATCTCGACCGACCCAACCTTGGGCTTTCGCACGACGACGAGTCGGGCACAATGACAAAGACAAAAGAAAGATAACTACACCGCATTAAGTACTTGTTCTACGCCCCCGCAGTCATACAGTACAGTATCTGTATTCGTATTCGGGTATAACACAGCTTTCGGAGTTTCATCAATTTTCATCACCCATCAAATCTTCTTCAATACTCCACTTGGGTCGAATTAAGATCGCATAATCGTCCGTGTTACCTGCGACGAAGCGGTGCATGGATGCCCATGCAATCATCACCGCGTTGTCTGGACCCTTCAGCAACTAGAGAGAGCGCGGCAGAATCGAGAGGACCAACTGACCTGTACACAACTCGGGTGGTGGAAATATTAAAGATACCGGATCTTGCGAGCAGGTGTTGAGCACAAATGCCCCAAGTCTAGAACCATCAGCGTCTAAATAGCGCGCATCTCAAGATCTGGCGTACCGATCGCGCAAGTAGGAATTACTTGCAACCCCACCGCTGACCACCAGGTGATTCAGACCAAGTCCTCGGCTTTGACACCACTTCAACGCTAACCCCACCTTCTCTTCGATCTGGTCAAATGCAGCGCTCTGAAACGCACTCGCCAAGGCACGTCGGGTGGCAGTATCCAGGGCTTCTGCGCCTCCTCGAGCACTCACGAAGCGCTCCACTGCGGAATGCAGTCCGGTGAAAGAGAAACCGAGAACTCCGGGCATCGTCCGTGGCATAGAGGGAACGAGGCCATCTTCAACCGGTGATGCTGCGACAAATTCCTCCAGAGAAGCTCCGGGACCCTTGGCAGACCAAGGAAGTGCAAGTAGTCGAGAAACCTTGTCAAAAACGCGTCCGATACTCTCATCTGGTGTTGTTGCCAGGATACGAAACTGGGTTTCAGAGGTGGCAAGAAGAAGGAGAGTGTGACCACCTGAAATGAGCAGAGTGAGAAACGGGAACTTTGGGGCGGTTGGGGCGGAAGTGAGGAGGGGCGTCAGGGCATGTGCTTGCTTTTGCGCGATCAGACTCGGGATGGCACGCAAGAAAAGGGTGCGTACCATGTGATGTACGCCAACCAGCGGCTTGTTCAAGGCCGCGGCAAGTGTCTTTGCCGCGCTGGAACCAACTCCAAGACACCCTGTCATACCTGGGCACATACGTTGGTCGGCAAGATGTCGTTAGACAGAAAATATTTCACCTGGTCCGCGCGTGAAGGCAATTCCGTCGACATCCGCAGCACTTAAACAAGCATTCTTCAGTGCCCTCTGGACAGCAATTGGCTGTCCTATAAGTTTAGTGACCAGCGCCAGCGGACCCGAAGTGATGGCGGGCGCACCATGTTGCGCTGGTGGGCCTGCACTGCCTTGTAGGGGTGAATGCCGCCGAAGGATTCATGTCTATAGAGATATCAAGTTGGGGAAAAGAGGGTTGAATGACCATACACATGGTTTTGTTTGAGGACGACGTTTGAGAGAATTTGACCTGATGAAGTGACGACTGCTGCACAAGAGTCGTCGGCAGAGGACTCGAGAGCGAGAACAGTAAAATGACGGAGAGCTCGGAGAGGTGAAGACGAGGACAACAACATGGCTGCACGTCGCTCCCACGATACTGCCACTGCCTCCTCTCGTTCACCACTACCGCTACCGCCCAACGGCAGTTTCACAGAGGAATACCCACGGGCTCCTTCAGATGACGGTGCACCAGCAACTCCACCACCAGCACCCACTCCCCAGAAACGTCTAGCGATGTTCACAGACAAGTTATCCTCCAGCACCAGCTCATTCGCCCGCGGTCCCGCCCAGCTCCTCCCCGGATCCCGCTCTCATCCCCAACACCCCCGCACGGACCCACAGCTTCGCGAGAATGCTGGCTCACCGGCTCCCTTGATCGCGCCCAGTACGAGTGGTGGAGGGTCGTCCAAGGTCCACTCATCGCCATCCAAGGTGCGTTGCATTCACGATCCATTTTTGTATCTCGGCGCACGCAGTACATCTCGCCTGTCTACGGCTCGTTGTGATATCTTGCGATAGTTCGATGCGCCCACAGTCATCGCCTATGCCACGTCGCCGTCGGTCCATTATCACCGTCCATCATCTTTTGATCAACCCACGGTGACCTGTTCTAATGCTTGGTCTTTGGTGCCATACTCTTCTTTGTAGGCGCGCACGTACGACTCAAAGCTGGTCTCCCGAGAAATGCATCGCCTGGGTAGCCTTGCTTACTTGCCTCACTATGCGCCAAATCTTAGCACGGGCACCTCATCGACGACTCTCGTCGCCACAAGCTCGATCACCCCACCCAATCTCGTCCCTGGCTCCGCAGGTGATAACCCATCGGGCACATTGCACGTCCTCGTCCTGCCACTTTTTAATGGTGAACCCCTACGAATACCGATGTGCGCGCATCTACACTTTTAGGTTCACTTTCTCGTATTGATTGACGTGCGAATAACGTAGCGAGGACTTGAATCAGCTTGTGAAGCGTCACATACAAAGCGTTGTGTCTAATTCCCCAGCCAGGGCGGTGGCCACCCTTGAAAGCGAGACTTCGGAGCTTATCGGCTCGGGAATGGACACCCTCAATGGAAAACTCGCAGACGTGGAGGAGGACAAACTCGTGGGCCGAGTAGTCGAGCTTTGGGGTTTCTTCTGGGACCAAGTTCTCCCGTATGTCGAAGGGGTACGCCTGTTGACATGTTCCTCCCTCCTTCAATCGCTTACGACATGCGTAGGTGTTACTCCCTCTCCAGACCGATTCGGTGTTATCGTCTTTGTACCGTACGCCGAAGACGCATCGGAATTCCTCTCCGACAAGACAAAACGGGAAAGGTTCATCATCCATGCCCTCATACCCACTTTCGGCATCTTCCCATATTGATGTCCGTACTCTCGCCTTGCGCTCCTTCCGGGACAAAATCATCCTCCCGATCGCGCCGCTGCTGAATGCGCGCCTCAACATACTCAAACAAGAGGGGTTATCGACTGAGAGTCATACATATCCCCGCCTACAACAAATGTGAGGCTCTATAAATGCGGTGCGGGATGGTCTGCGCTGACTATGCTGGCATAGGCTTCTTGTCCTTGTCTCACAGGGCCGACAACCAACCGCAGCTTCGTTAACCACCCCTTCCCCTGCGCCATCCCAAGGTGAAGTCGCTGTGCAGCACTTGCTCAACGTTGTGCGCTCCAGCGGATCTGGCGCGCGTCTCTCAGGGTCGCGTGGCCCGCGAACCCTGTCTTTCCTGTCGGGTAACGTCCCACGCGACCGACGCGGGCGAATCGGGCATCGGCCGGGCCCACTCAGCCTCGATGAGCCGTGTTCCGACCTGGAGGACGACGTTGTGACGCCCCGCCTTGGGCTCGGCCCGAATGGAGGAGTTGGCATGCGGGAGCGAGAACGTGAGCTTCTGGAATCACTGCGGAGCCCAGATCCACCAGATGCACGACAGAGTGTTGGAGGGTGGGGCCTTGGTGGATGGGACGAAGGTATGAGCGCACGGGAGAAGGATGATGATGATGACGACGACGGGCCCACGGATTTGGAACAGGCGCAGGTAGGATCCCTGCTGGATGCTAGTTGATCGCTGCAAGGGATTGCCTGGCCCCTGGCCCCGCGCTTGATAAGTAGTGACCGAATATTAAATTTGTACCCGCACCTGTAACGTGTACAGGCGCTAAGAGGTGACGGCACTGGTTGATGAGCGGGCCATCACTCACACATTCCTACTTGCGGCCATTTCTATCATAAAACATGGTGCTTTTCGACTGGCACAGACTCAGGAAAAACCGTTTTCTACGCGTCTTTCTTCCCGACAATCTCCTCGCCGCCCTCCGCCTCTGCTGGGTGTTGCTGGTCGTTTGGGGAGAGATAGGGGTGTTCGCCTATACACTTCTCGTCTGCAGGTGGCCAAGGTTGGCCCACAACATGGTGTGTTGATGCTCATCTGTCAATCGAGGGTGGCCTGTTCATTGGACACAGACAGAATCAGGGAGAAGCCCAACACGTATCCTCCTCGTAGCGGACGCGCAAGTCCCATTGCCACCACCAGCACATTCTCAAACATCGGCTGGACTCTTCCACGACGTTTATACGCGCCGTGCCTGGAGAGTCACGCGTCATCTGCACCCTCACATGGTGATCTTCTTGGGGGACATGCTCAGGTCAGGGAGATTTGTAGAGTCTGACGACGAGTGAGTATGTTCCACTCATCCCGATCCCATTCCTGGCCCATCTTGAAACGACCTAGATTCTCCACCTACGTTCACCATTTCAAAGACTTTTTCCCATTTGGTCGAGGTGTGGAAGTTAATTTTGTACCGGGAAATGTTGACGTTGGGTGATGTCCTGTCTTCTAAGCACAACTAATTAGACTGATCCACGACCAGCCTCGGTGTTTTTAATACGTTCAGCAAGCACGTTCGCCAACGGTATGAACGACATTTCGGCGCCGTGAACCGGCACCTCCCCCTGGCCAATCACTCCTTAATCCTTCTCGACTCTCCCGGGATTGTTGACGAAGACTACATTCGTGCGGGACATGGGACGTCATTCGAGGAGTGGATTCCGTTGCGTGATGGTGGCATTGAGTTTGTCAAAGGGTTGGCAGAAGGTCCTCTATGTCCTATTCCTGTGCCCGAACTGACAAGTTGACCACCTCCCATACCTCAGAGGAACAATTGGGACCTGTCATCCTGTTTAGCCACATCCCGCTTCATCGCGCCGAGTCAAAAAAGTGTGGTCCGTTACGAGAACGTGGGGCCATCCACCGCGGCGTTGGTCCGGGTTGGCAGAGGACGCTCGGCAAACAGACCTCCTCATTTCTTTTAGAGAGCCTACGCCCTCTGATCATCTTTAGGTATGAGACTTGTCTGGGTTTCTTATCTACCAGACATATTCAAACGAGTTGCAGTGCTGACGATCGCGATTACTGCGACGTGACACACACACTACCGGATTCCGACAAGGAAATCCACGAAATTACCGTAAAGTCTTTCTCGCCTGCCCGACACATCACGCAACCAGGCTTCCACCTTCTCTCATTGTACCCCGGTCCCACACCATCCCATGCTCATGCCCCCTGTCTCCTCCCGCAAGTAGAGGGGACGTTTACACGCCTGTACATCCCAGCTGTGGGCCTCACCGTCATCGCCCTCGTCCTTGCGCACATGCAGCGTGCACGGCATGCCGCGCGCTTGCGTCTGGCGACGGCGTCACCTCTCCCGTCTCATGTCGACTGTACGCAACTGGGCCTACCACCGCTAACCCCGTTACCATCTCCCTACTCGGCATCGTCTGCGTATTCATACTCTTATGCTTACACCAACACGCCACCCAGTTCTCAACGAGGGCGCGATCGTACGCATTTTGAACTTCCAAAGCGCGATTCGAGGCTTGCCGTGGGTGGGCACCGGACTTCTGGCGCGACCCGCCAACCTCCACTGCCACTGCCACCACCACTTGATCACGATGAGGGTGAACAGGACGGCGTGCGAGCAGATTACCTTTACATCCCGCCCGCGTCACCGCTTCCCGGTGATCTCCTCGCGCGACGCCACTCTGCACGGGCATCTTCGCCAGTCGCGACAGTGACCGGTCCACCCGGAAGGGCGTGGTCCTTCACGTACACATTCATGTTCCGCGGGCGCCGGCGGCGTATTGGAGTGCATGCCCCCGCATGGTGGCCACGGCGGACAGGAACGCGCAGGAAGGGAAATCAGATCTGGATCGCGGTCGGACGGGATTTGGTGAGGGTGACTGCACCGGCCTTGATTACTTGGGCGGTCCTGGTATGGTGGTACTCTTCCTAGGCCCTGGCGTTCGTGTAGGGATTCATGATCAGTGTTGGGAGTTATATGGACACGTGCCTAGGCGACATGATATTACGAACAAATGAGCAATAGACAAAGCGATGTCGAGCATTAAGCACAGGAAATATGAAAGTAAGGTACACGTGGCAACATAAGGAACGGAAGCGGCGTGGGTGGCACATTATCACAAGGCCGCACTAAGTGGACTTGGAAGAGAACCATAGAGGTACCTGAGAAAAAGCAAAGCATGCGACCCCCAGAACTGCAATTCGGCTATTCAGGTGTCGCGAAACGAAAAAGATGCAGTTCAGACGCACCAAAACCGGATATCTTCTCGGAGGGCACATGGAAAAACACACTGGTGACCCACAATGAGAAGACCCACAAGGATAATAATGAGGCGCTTGCGCCAAGTGCATAACGCTGAGCAGAGGAGCGCGTCTGGCGTAGTTGATCGGCCAGAAAGAGGACGGCAAGCGTGAGTAAAAAGACATGTCCTGATACGTCATGACCGCGACGCAGTCGGGGAATCAAGGGATCGTTGGTCTGGGCCTCTGTTCCCGTAAAGACAACTGGAAAGAGTTCAGGATGGGTCGAGCGGGCGACAGGAAGGCCAGCGGAGCAATAGGTACGGGGGATGGGTATGAACGTTCCCCCTATATATAGGCCACACTCGCCGCCGGATGCCGCGGTCAAACGAGTGAGAAGACTGGGTCCGAAGAACCAGGAGGTGAGGATGTACCAGGCGGCGCTAGCGAAGATCCATTGGAGTAGCCTATGCGCGCGCCTGAGCGGGGAGGTGAAAAGGAGAGGGAGGAATGCGGCGGTAGTCCATGCCCAGGACCACTTCAAAAAGACGAGGTTGAGGGTGCTGCGCTTGGAGGCCAAGGTGTAGGTGGCGGCGAGGGGGTGTGGTCGGGAAGTGAGGAGGGGGTCTGAGGTGTCGAGGTAGGTAGAGTTTTGGAGAGAGTAGTAGGTGCCGTGGGCGACGGCGAGGGCGGCGAGGATGAGCGCTACGATGCGAAAGTCGAGGGCGAGGGTGGACATGGAGGTTGGGGTTGACCAGACACGGCCCGATCCACCGATACTGCTCCTCTCTCATGGACTACCACAGCTGGCTCAAATCCTCCCATTCCTATGTCTACCTCGATACCCCAAACTCAAACCTCCTCTGTTGTATATGTCGGTTAGTTTGCACACCCCCATTCATCCTCTCAATCACACCCTCTCCTCAGAATGCCATTCGTAGAGCCAACTACAAGTCGAACCTGCGCCCACAGCTTCTGCCGCGACTGCATCGGCCCCGCCCTTCAGGCCTCTCCCCATTGTCCCATCGATCGCTCCCCTCTATCACCGCGGGACATGGTTCCAAGCAATCCCATCGTTCGCCATGTTCGCACTCATTCAGCCTATCTCTTGATTACCGCTTAATTCCTTTCAGTTGGTAGACGAGCTTATGGTCGAATGTCTTAACAGAGAGGCTGGCTGCGAGTTTACGTGCCAGAGACAGCTCCTCGCAGCGCACATGAAGGCTGACTGTCTATTCGCCGAGGAACAGTGTCCTGACCCTGACTGTTCCAGCAAGGCACTCAGGAAAGACATCCTTGGCGACAATCCACTCTGTCCCCACCGCATCGTTGTCTGCGATAGCTGCGCAGCAGAGATGAGGGCCTTTGAGCTCGAGGTGAGTTACCCCGGCTCTTACGCCCCGAATCCCGTTTTTTCTTATCCCCGCCCAGGCGCATAGCCGAACGTGCTCCATGGAGACTACCCGATGCCCTTCTTGCAACCTCGAACACCCGCTTTCAGAAACTGCCGCCCACGCCGAGGAGTGCCCCGCCGCAATCGTGCCTTGCGAGCAAGCCTCTCACGGCTGTGGCTGGACGGGAGAACGCCTCGCATTACGGGAGACACACATAAGAAACTGCCCATATGTCGCCCTCCAGGGTTTCTTCCGTGTCTCAGACGCGCAGTCTGCAGCGCTTGAAACGGAGAATGCTCGGCTGCGAGCCCGGCTCGATTCCGCAGAGGGCATGCTCGCCGTAATGCGGCACGAACTACAGGCCATCAAAGGCGCGCTCGGTCCCTGGTACCGTCCAGACGTTGCGCCAGAAACGGTCCCTCTATCACCCCAATCGTCGCAGGCTTTCTCACAGCCTCCATCATACTCATTCCCGACGCCTTCATCCGCCTCCACACCGGCGTATCCTTGGCGCGGCAGCCACCACGAACCGCCCCCCGACGTGATGATGCACGTACAGATCACGCCCGCCGAAGACTTAAACATCTCCGCGACCCTTGATCCCGTCTCTCACACACCCCACGCCTTACACGCCAACATCGCGCCCTCAGACCTCGCAGCTTACTTCCCGCCGTCCTCCGGAGACGCCTCGGGGTCCCTATCTCCGACGAACACGACGAACGGCTATTCCCTTTCCGCCGCACTCACTGCACTCCGCACCGCGCTGCAGACCCACTCCGCACGATCCCGGATGGCCGCGAGCGCGCACGCCGCGGAGCTCGCGGCTATGCGCCAGATCGTCGCTGGGTTGCGTATGCAGCTGCATGCCGTACTAATGGAGCGCAGCGGTGCAAACGCCGACAGCTCCGGTGCCGGCGGGTTGCACCCTTCAGCACGTTTCTTCTTCAACCTGCCTCCCCTTGCCGTTGGCCATGGCCCTACAGCTACATCAATAACAAAACTATAGCGTGCGAGTTGCGTGACTGCGTAACTTGGGGTAAAGAGAGCGAGCAGGGTCTCTCGCATGCTTTCCTAGTCCGTTGTCTCGCTGGACTCGTGACGGTCTCTACGCGGTAATTAACTTGAGTAGTTCATGGGCGCACCTGCCGAATGTTGTACAAATCCAAATTGTATGTTAATGTACTGAGTCTACAGTTCAGTCCGACCTGACTTCCCGAGGTCGTAACTAAAACGTTACCTTTTGAAATCACCTAAAGAGCGCATTTGCAAGACTACCTCCAAGACTTCGAGGCACACAGGACGCTGTTCTGACCTCATGAATGGTTTTGTATGTATTGTATGATGAGGACATGTACCTACCTGACACCAGGCCTAGGCGTCAAGAGCAAAGTCGGTACGCCATCGGCGAGATCCCGACACAGGGCGCTTTGACCCGTGAAATCAGTACTAGCCTACATAAAACTCTGCACGTCCATATTCTCCAACTTTACATATATTCTAGTGGTGAACTGTCCTGTAGCACACCTATATCGGTCTGCATCACGATTTCCTCATCCTCAGGTCCGTGACCGCCGTCGTCTCCCTGCCTCTCGTGACCCCGTTCCTCACCCCTACCCTCCTCTTCCTGGAACAATGACCATACGCTTTCGCTTTCGGGCCCTGCTACAACGAGATCCATCACGTATCGTGCGGGATCGAAGCTCAGCCGACCGAGTGCCACGACGAACTGGTGCCCGATACCGTTGAAGTGACGGGGCGGTGCTGCCTGCAGGCGTGCGCGCAGGCCGGCGGGACCTTTTGGCGTACGAAAGATGACATAATGCAGGAGCAGCATGCCTCGCGCAAGCCCAGCTACCGTCCTGTGTTTATCGTCAAACTATATCTGACAGACGAAGAAGGCGATACGGACTCTGAGAGAAGCACGACCGATGCCGTGAGCTCTGGGTCTTCTTCCCATAATGCAGTGGAAAGGTCCGCAAGCAGCTTGACTAGTGAGGGAATGAAGAAAGGAGACTCGGAAAGGATCACCATCGCGTCCTCATGCGCCATTGCGAGCGAGATGAGAGTGGTAAGGACGGAGGCGCGAACCGAGTAACCCTGTACGGAGAAAACGTGAATACGGATGAGCGGAAAATGTCTCTCTTGAGACGCACCGTAATACCCGTTCTACTCGAATCCACCAACAAGGCGCACATTCTGTCTACTTGCGGTAGTTTGGTGAAATCTCTGGCGGATTCAGGCGTATCCTCGGAGAATGATAGCAGCGAACGAAAAAGGCCAGGTCCTGCGAAGACGTGAGCATACATTCTGGATCATGCGCTACCCATGCTAACGTACGGGTTGAAAGGTATGAGAGGGTGCGCGTAGAGTTTTCTAAGAAAGACGGTGGCTGGTCCTTACTGAGCATCGTGGTAAGCACGTCTGAGGACTGTGGGATAACAGCAAGTCTACAGGTTGGTAAGAGAAAGTGGAATAGAAACGTGAGGTACTGCTCAACTGCGTCTGGTACTCCGTCGGGAGGGAATAAGCAACAGCATCAAGGAGGCGAAAGACCTCCCTTCCGAGATCCAAAAACTCTGATTCTGCGCGGTTAGTGTTTGATGGTTGTAAAACGTTGACAATTATGGCACAGATGGTTTGGAGGAATGGAGGGTCATCAGTAAGTTTCAATAGGTCTATTGCAAAAAACGGCAGGCAGATCACGAGGTGACCCAGCAGATCAAGAGTGGAAATTAAAGGCTTCAGCTAGGATCGTGTTCAGCATTGGGAGTTGGAAATGAGCTCCAACTGACCCGAACGTTGAGTAGTAGTATACTCGCTATCTGCGTTAATGAATTGGCGACAACGCGTATAACAGGCTCGTACTCGGCCGAGCCTACTGCAGCGCCTATCAGGGATGCGCAGGCTGAGTGGAAGATACCTTGATGCTCTGCGTCAAACGGTGGCTGAGCGAGCAGGAGTTGAATTGTGCTCGGCGCATGTGGTGATGTTGTGTGTGCGAGTACCAATTGTCTCATCTATTATTAGAACATTAGGCCTGAGCACGTCAAATAAGGCAAATGGAGACATACCCAGCCCACCCAATCGAAAGGTTGAACACCCTTCGAGAAGCTAGTATTTGGTTCCATTGTCTTTACTTCACCAGCCAGATCCACGTGGAAATCTACTTCTGAATAGGCAACCTGTCCATCGACCTCGTCCCTATCAATCTCCATTGCCTCGTCAGCGTGTGCATGTGATGGCACCGTCACCGGTCCACTGTGCGGCCATAGTGGTGGCGGGTCGAGGTCTTGCTCGAACACAGAAGCGGGAGCCTTTCCCTCGCTGTTTTTCGGGGGCGGTATAACGAACGCATTAACAAACCCTGGTGGCGGTGGACGCGCCTTTGAAACACGCGGAGGCAACGCTACTGGCCGCTGAGGAGATAAACTTTGAGGGGCAGCAACGTTGTGGCTACGGGGCGTCCTCGGAACATCGGAGCGTTGTGTTGGAGGTGAACCAGTTGGCTGCGTAGGTACCGGGGCTCTGGGCGCAGCCCTACGAGAAGCCTCTATTTCATGTTGCTTGAATAACAATTGCGTACGTAGGCGTTCAAGCTCGGCTTCTTGCTGTTTCTGCGCTGCGACTTGAGCAGCTTCCAACTTCTCCTTTGCCTCACGTAGTTTGTCAGTCTCATCCTTATGCGTAGCATCGGCCTACCAATGGCATCAGCTTCGGCTCAACATCGCAAACAATGGCTTGCACCTTTTTCAAATTCGCGCGCAATATCTCAACTTCGCCTATCTTAGAGCGTTTTTCGAACATGGCTTGGTCTAATGATCGTTGCCGTTCCGCGTTCTGTTTTTTAAGCTATGTGACACAAATCAACTAAACCACAAAAAAACTATGCGTGTACGGAACGCACCTCTTCTACTTGAGATCTCAAGGACTCGAGCTCGTCTCGAAAAGCAGGCAGGGGATGCGGTGAGGGAGATCCCGATGAGGCGGTCGAAGACGAAGGCCGGAGCGCCGGAGCGTCAACCTCTGATAGTGCGCTGCGTAAAGCAGCGCGCATCACGTCGTTGAATGACGAAGATCGAGTAAGGGGGATCGGGCGAGAGCCATTGGTAGAACCCAAGGCAGGACTGGGGTGACGATTTGGGGGATTTCTGGGACCGCGAACAACATTTGTAGGTATGGTTCTTTCTCTGCTGGATTGCGAGGTAGCACCGGGCTGTGTGGGAGGAAACGTTTTCGAAGTATAATTAGAAGATGCAAGGACAGTTTTTCCGGGAGCATGGACCTGTTGTGGCCCAGTGGTCCGCAAGACGACATCAGCATCTGAATCAACCGCAGATTCGCGAGGGTTCTGTAATGTCTTTGGACTCGCAGTGGGTTCTGACTGCTGGCTTCTGGCAAAGAACCGTCCTGGGCCACTGTAGAATCCATTGCTAATGGTTATTTCCGGGAGATCCGTATCTTCCAAGGAAAACCTTGACTTTGTTAAACCCTTGGGAGGCGACGATCTCTCGCGAGACTGCTGCCCATAACGTGCGGCCCACCCTCCAGTTGTTTTCAGCCGCTTGGTGGGTTGCTGTTCTGGAGACCTTGGACGAGAGGTTGAGGGAATCGCGGCGGTAAGACTTCGTTCGGTGGCGTCGAGGACAGCGAGAGTCCGGTCATCAAGCACAAGGTCATCAAAACCATATTCATCGTCTGACACAGTCATCAGCACCTTTTACATCGAGCACTGGCAGGAGGGAGGAGGGAGGAAGGACACAACCTACCCGGGCCGTCAGTCCTCGGTTTCTTCCGAAGCCACCAACACGTGACAAAGCACTATTACGTCACTCGCTTTCTACTATGACTCGGATATACACAGATGTTCATTGCAAAGCAACAGTAACGAGCTCAAGAATATCCTTGATTGACTTTCCTCGGTTGTTGTCATCCTTGGAAATTGGCTGCCATGTCACACCGTGATGTGGTTCCGCCGCCATACACCGCCGCATCACGTCCTCCTGTTGCGCCGCTGTCCCCTGCTGCCGCTCGAATTTGAGCCACCAACCCCATGTATCACCAAAGTCCGGACCCGCACTCACGGCACGGTCGAACCACTGCCGTGCCTTCTCGATCTTACGCTCTGCCCAGAACAACCGCGCGACGGTACAGATCACGAGTGGGTCATCCGCGCATTTCTTGAGCGCGTCCACACTACGCGCCTTGCGCTGTGGCCGCGCCTCTGCCCAGATAGCCATCGACCAGAGTAAGCCAGACGTTGGGCATTCTTGCAACGCACGCGCAAGTAACGCCTTCCCCTGTGTGCCCGCGCCAGAACGTTCCTCGACTTGGACCGCCTCCGCCCAAAGGACGTCACTCTTCGGGTTGACCAGCCGTGCTTTCTCCAGCAATGCACGCGCACGGATGCTCTTTCCATCCGCTTCCTCTAATCGGCTGGCGAGGACCCACAGGGTGATATCCTTCGGGATAGCCTTGAGCCCGGCGGAATAAGCAGCGCGTGCAGCGGAATAGTTGTTGGCGGCTTGGTGAATCTGCCCTTGGATCATGTACAGTTTGGCAAACTTCGGATATTTTGATAACGCAATGGAGACCGTTGTCAGAGCAAGTTCTGTTCGGCCTTGCTGTCGCTCGAATACGGCTGATTTCATCCAGATCTGGGAAGAGGGAAATAAAAAAATAAGACCCTGTATATTCATCGAGTGAAGTGGAGATAGTCACCCTCTCAGTGTCTGCGACCGTCCGCGCGCGTACCAAAAGCTCGCGCGCCACGCGCAGTTCCCCATTTTCAGCCTCGAGCTTGACAGCCGCCAGCCAGATCTGCTCACTCTCCGAGTTCCTCACGAACGCGCGTTCGAGCACCTCTCGCGCCGCAGGCACATCTCCACCCAGCCACTTTTCCTTGGCCCACATAAGCCAAAGCACTTCTGCCTGGGGACAGCACTCGACTGCACGCGCAAGTAGTTTGTCGAGGCTCTCATGCGTGCCGTGTGCCTTCTCTAGGTCGGCCGCGCGGCGCCAAAGGTCACGGCGGTCGGGGAATACGCGCAATGCATATGCGAGCACAGAGCGCGCGGTGCCAACGCGCCCGCGCGCGTCTGCTGCCTCTGCATCGCCAAGCCACGTCGCCAAACGGTCTTCTTCCTCTACGTCCATTGCCACGGTTGCGGACACAATCGCTTCGCAGGTACGCGGTGCACCCTCACCCTCACATCGTTCAGCTTCCTTCAGCCACTGCTCGCGCGTGAGCAGCACGCCGTGCGCACGCAATGCACGCACAGCCGTAGAAAGCGTCTTATCGACACGTTCAAGCTCCTCTGTGCGCTTCTCTTCTAAGAGGTCGGCGGCATACGCTTCTTGCTCGATCAGGCGACCCGCAGCGATCCAGATTTCATGAGATGTAGGTACTGCTTTGCGCGCCTTGTTAAGCACTGCTTTGGCATTTTCGGGCGTCTCAAGTCGAGCTAGGGCGAGCCAAAGCTCGACAGAGAGCGGGATCACTTCAACGGCCCGGGAGAGGAGGATGCGTGCATCCGCGGGGGATGTTTCTAGATTGACAGTTTCTTTCCAGAGGCGCACCGAGTTTGGGATGTGTTCGAGAGCTAGGTGACAATAAGAGGCAATAAGAGAAGGTCGCAATGGGAGGTCTTACCTCGTCGCAATACGCGCTTTTTTGCTTTTGTGTCATGCTCAAGGTCAGCAGCCGCTAGCCAAATCTTTACACTTTGTCCGACATGCTGTACAGCATCAGCAAGAATGACTTTTGCGTCGTCATTTTGCTATGACAGAGATATGAGCTCGTTTCAGTCAGAAAGGGTGTTAAGCCCACGTACGTGTAACCTTGCGGCCTCCAGCCAGACATCCTCGCTTTTCGGACACAGCTCGCAGCCCTGCTTGATAAGTTTGCGCGCAGCAACCATACGTCCTGCATGCTCTTCCAGGGCGGCAGCCGCAATCCACCCGGGGGCGTGTTTCGGATTGGACTTGATGAGCGAATCAAATAGCATACGTGCGCGTTTGATATCACCGATCTCCGCCTCAGTCTTGATGACTTGACTATCTAATGAAGTGAGATACCCTTTCGGATCGATTGACGTTGCTGAACCAGATGCTGCAGCAGTTCCTGAAACCTGAAGTATAGTATAGTCAGCCCGAGACAATGATGACTACAACAAATCATCTACCTGATCGAGTTTGAGAGAGAGAATTTTGTCTCGCGCCTGGCCAATCTCAACAAAGTTCGTTAAGGTGCCAGAATCGGCGGGGGTCTCGAATCCACCACGCTCCTGTGTATGACGAATCCAGTGAGGTTCACAGCTCATGAGCTGAATCGAAACACACCTGTTGTCGTGCATCTAACGAATTCTCGTATTCCCCCTTCCCCCGGTCGCCTACAATGATGCTATCGGGCACAGCAAACGAGCGCTCTTCTCTCCGTCGCTTTCTTCGTGTAAGGTTACCGACGTCGGGTATGTTCTCCCACTCTGCATCTGTTACGACTGCAAGCCCACGCTTCAGATCAGCGAATTGTTGCTGCAGCTTCGGTCGCTCTGCGCGATGCTTTGCCAGTTCAGCCTCTTCCCGCGCCTCACGACGCGCGCGTCGGCGCGAGTCCATTGTTCGGTCGACTTGCTCATAGATCTTGTCGGCTTCTTCATCATCAGCCTCGTACGTGGTGCCTGCAAACAGGCCGTACTCGTTATCGGGGTCTTGGAACTGGTCAGGATCAACGTCTGGTTCTTCCCCACGCCTGGCTTGCGCCTCGCTGCGTCCACAAATTAGAACTAGAGGCGGCTATCGATGGAACGTTACATACGCAACGACCTCTGCAGATGGGCCTTCTCGTGCAGGGCCGATATCCGACCGAGTGGTGAAACCGGAGGCACTGGCGAAGTACTGTCTTAAAGCAATGTCACGTCGAAAATGTCACAACACTTACCCGCGGCCAAGACCAGCAACGTACGAAGCCGGTGCTGGCATAGAAAGGAAAGCCAACTTGTTCTTCTTGGACGACGACATGGCTCACTCGTGCGTACTGATGGTGATGGAAGCCTGAGGCTCTCCGAATCAGGCTGAGGCAATTGCGAGTCAGTCGGCAACCTTACGAGTCACGTGCTTCTTTCTGATCACGTACTAACATTCGTATCATTTCGTTACAGACAGCAGAAAGTGAAGTGAAAGACAATAGGTCGACTAACTACACAGGCGCAGGGCCTCGCACTCACAGAATAATGTCCAGCCGTAAGTTGCAGACCCATGGCCCCAACTTTTCTGGGGCCCTGGTCAAAGTCAGCATCAAAAGCAATCGTGCATATGCAAGAATTGGCAGAACCATTAAGGTGCTTGGTCTGTGTGAGCACTCTGTGGCATCTGCCTCTGTCATAGGGCGCCTGCATGTGCCGGTGTTCCGCAGCGCGACAACCGAGCGAGAACGAGGCGTATACGGGCAATGAGCGCTACGATGTGGTGGCATCTCTCTACGAGACGAGCGTGAGGGCTATCCGGCGAGGCGAATTTTGATAGGTCGGGACTTTGCTTCGAGGGCTGACCGAGTGTTCCAGCTTGGCGTATTCAGAAGGTGAAGAGACAAACCCACCTTTGATCTCCTCCGCCTCTTCGCGTTGTTCATAATCAAGTACTAGACGCTTCAAATGTTGTTGTTCGACCTTATCCTGTTCTTGGGCCGAGCGCGTCTGGACGGCCAACGCGGACTCTGAAGGAATCGCAAGCTGCCGCACCTGCTGCTTGTTCCCCCGTTTGGTGAGCATCGTGAAACTCATCATGCTGGGGTTCCCGCTCTCCGGGAAACCGTCGCCATCCTCGTACCGCCTGCGCATTCCCGGTGGAAGGACAGCAGACTCCCACAATGTTTGCGCAGTGCGCCGGTCGACCTTGCGTGATTCCGCTGACGTATCCGTCACGAGTTTCGCGAGCTCCTTCGCAAACTCCGCATCTTCCTCCTCGTCGGGGCCGAGGATTTCCTGAGATGACGTAACGACGAACGTTGGTTCTGGAGACGGGCCGCGCTCGTCGAACTAGGAAGGGAAAATGATAAGAGTGATTTAGTTGAGTGGGAATGACCTACCAGCGAATTGACAGTGCCGGTATCGTCCTCATCTTCGTCATCCTCGTCATCATTGGTAGGACGTTCACCCTCGTCACCGCTATCATCACCGCTGCCTTCTCCAGCGCCAGCTAGGAAAAAAGAGTGAGGATCAGGTGGACAAATCGGAAACGAGGATACCCACGGCCAGAACCCTGGACGGTGGAAGCAAACATCTCGTCAATTGCGCTCGCCGCATCTTCGATGTTCTTCAACAGTGCCACCTTTGGCCGAATAGCTTCGAGCGAGTCCGTGACCATGAATTCCACGTCCATTGGCATCGGTTCTTTGCACAGAAGGTAGTACTGGGTGATTTGATAATCGACGGGCTTGACAAGAAATGGAAAGGGAACATACCTGGAAAAAGACGAGGAAGTTGTCAAGCTTCCTCTTTTGCGATCCGCGATCGAAACACATGCCACACGTGTCCAGTAATACGCACACGAGCCTGACACGAAAGAAGTCGTCTGGCATATCGATCGAGCACGGGAATTGCGGCAGAGGATGACCCTTGGCTGTGATAAAGCGACATACGAACATCAGCTTCGTGATGGCGCATCCAACATATACTACTTACGATGCCCGAATGTGACGAACGCCCAGAATGTGTCGAAAACTAGGCCCGAGCTGATTAGGCGGTAAATGTATAGCTCGCCCAAATACTTTACTGAGGCGACCCTTCGTTGGTTAGCACTGTAAACGTTCTGTTCAAGTCCACGCCGGATATCCTCCACCACCTGGTCTACTACGGCGATCGAGAATTCGGGGTGATACCGTTGCAGATCGTACGAGAGCATTGCGAGCAGGGCTATATTCCCGTAGCGCAGTTTGTAAGGTTTAGTGAAGACCTTGTGCAAGACTTGGCGAGTATGGGTGTCGTCCCAGTTAAGCTTACGCAGTAGCTTGAGAACCTTGTCAATAGTGCGTTTGGTGAGGACGTCGTACATAAGGTGCCGAATAAAGAGCTCGATGTGGGTACGCTCTTTCTCTTGGCGAGGTGCACGTTCAGGGGGATTCGCCTGAGCGAGCGACGATGAGTACTGAGACTGTTGTTTCCACGCGCTCTGCACACCTGATAGTAGGCATTCTCGAGCAGCATCGTCTGACGTTGATCAAGATGTAGAAGGCTTTGTTTGCGCTTCATCAACTCCAGCTGGATAATAAGTTCAGCAGAGCAACGATTGGGTTTACTTCTCAGCTTACCATTGTCCCAAATCGCTGTTTCGTCTCGTCATGCCTCAGCAGGAAGCGTCCGCAACCTTCCAACAGTAAGGCGAGGTTGTCGACGTTCGAACCAGAGAAATCGTCTATGCAGACTTTGAATATATGAAGAATAAGATGTGGCGGAACGACTTTGAATTTGGTAAGATTGGATATGAACGTGATATTCTATACTTTGTTAGCAGGGGAGATTTACGACGTTGAGGTGGATCACATGATACCTTTAGTCGCACTTCCGCGAGCTCCACCACAACATTCTTCTTTCTCTGCAGGTACCTGAACTCTTCATCCAACTGTGAAACTATGAGCAGGGCACGCGTACGTGAAATGGGGACCTACGGCAGCGACAAGCTCCGCGCCTATATCGGGCATGTACTTGTTCAGGGTAGCCACAAGCCGAGAATAGTGCGGTAGCAGGTCCGTCCTCGTTTTCGGAACCTGCGTGAGGAACTGCCAAATTCGGCATCAAAATATCCACCATTAAACACCCAAGAGCCGTGCTCACCTTTACTAACCGCTTTCGTGCAGCCTTTGAATTGAGGAAAGCAAAATCGACAGCGGCTTGGTCAATGAGGGTGCGGTTCGTGCAGTCCGGAAGACGCGCAAGCAGAGCGGTAAGTAGTTGCGAAGGTCCTTGTGGGGCAATCGTTGGTGTGTTTGGCCGTGAATCCTCCTTCGGAGTAGAGGGTGTAGGCGTGGCGGCGCTGTCACAGGATTTTAGTTGGCCAGGTCAACAGTAACAAACCCAGAAAAAGAATGAATTACCCATCGTCTTCCGCCTCTTCAGAGTCCTCCTGCAGATCTGCCTTGCCATTAACCCGCAGAGCACCGCGAGCTTCGAGGCCCGCGAGCTCCTCTTGCAGTCTCTTCACTTCCTCATCCTCAGCGCTCTTCTTCGCTTCAGCGTCGCTCTCGTCGAGTTCTTTGACAACGTCACGGTCCTTGCTGTCTTCAATTCCAAGGATACTCTTCGGTACAATTTCTCTCAAGTCTTGGATGTCCTCGAAAAACCTGCGTTCCTCTTCATCTTCCCATTTGCCTCCCAAGGCAGCAAATGCGGCCTCCTCAGCATCATCAGAGGAAAAAGCGCCCGTATTGGTGCCAATCTGGATAGAATTCCCCGTCGATGAGGAAGTCGGGAGTGTAGGCATCGGGAGATATAACAACTCGGATAGCCTAGTGGTGAGCAACTAAGGACGGCCACGAAATCTGTGAGCAAACAGAACGTACGTCTGAGAACTCGCGAGTAATTTCTCGTAGCTTTTCGTCATCTTCTCGTACGCTTGTTGGCGGTCTTCGAAGATCTCCCCGGAACGGATGTAAGCTTCGTGGTTCCTGCGATCTTGCTCTTGCAACCTCTGCAGGGTCGTTAGGTTGCTATAATCTTGGGCATGGGAATTTAGGCACATATACCTTGTGTTCCAGGACGAGCTTCTTCGCCACATTCTCGAAATATCCCTCACACATTTTCTTGAATCGGTCGCGGATATCTTTTTCAACAAGTTCGTCCCCTTCTGCCCCCACTCCAAGTGGCGGGAACGTAATTTCAACCGCCTCGCTCGCATCTGAGGTGAGCATGCCGGGCTCTGTAGTGGCCGATATCTGCTTCGAAGCGGCGGGCGGCACGAGACCAAGAAAAGGGTGTGCGTATGATTTGAGGAATGTAGTAAGGAGGGGCAAGGACGCCAGGGAAGGATCATTGGACAGCTATCAACCATCAGGCCATATACAACACGTTTGCATCAGGAAAAAAGGCGTACTAAGTCCCGCAACGCTTTCATGATCCACTCTCCTCCACTTCGCGAAGGCGCATCACGGATCACACCAACAAGTGCGAGTTCTGCGCAGACGCGTATAACTGGCCGCTGTCGGGCGACACGAGCTGCGTCTTCCTTTTCCCGCTGCTCAGGCGCCATGGCGGCAAGTGCTGCTTTGTTCGACGGTACAAGCACGCTAGCAAGTGCAGTAATGAGGGCAGGTGTAAAATTCGTCGGAAAGCGTCGATGAAGGGCAGAAATGATCTGTGGTGCGCATGTATGCGTATCAAGGACGGGTAGCTGTCTGCATGTCATCCAGGCGACGCACCTCCGCAGCGCTCCACACATCCCTTTCAAGTTTGCATCGAACTATTCCTTCGGGTACCGCTCCTGCGATCTCTTCGATATACTTCTCTAGTGCGAGAGTTTCGATATCTTTGAGTATCTGGTCGCGGTTGTCGTGGCCAATCGACTGGCGAATGCGTTTGATAAGGGCAGTATGGCGCTTGAGAGAAGAATCCAAGGCTCCGCTTAGGTCTTAGGGATATGAACACAGAGATTGTTACCCTTGGCGAAAGACGGTTCGGGTGTGGCGTACCTGCGCCATGCAAGTTCAAGGCCTTTAGCTGAGCACGTCTGTCATAGCGCGCTTTCTCTTCGTCGCTCTTCAAAGATCCTGACTCCATGAGAAATAAAATAAGAATCGAGATGAAGATACGGGGTTCAGACAGTCATGAGTTGGAAAGGGAAAGGGTGAGAACGTGTTGTGCTTAACGGATCGAAAAAAATGGATCGAAATTCCGATGATACCGAAAAGGAAATCTGAATTAATACTCGAGCCAGCCAGCAATGGCTTCCAGTGCCAGCGTCCGCTCAGGTTCACAGAACGGGAAAAGTATGAAATCGTGAACGGCATCCTGCACCTCGTAATAATGCACTTTCTCCCCCAAATCGCGCTTCATCCGTCCCACCAGTGTGTCGATCTGGTCTACCAGCATCTCCGCCCCTCCCGCTACAACCATCGTGCGCGGGAACCCTTCAAACGATACATGCGGCATGCGTACATCAGCGCACCCAGGTCCCACATACCGGTTAAAACGGCCATCAGATACGTGCGCGAGTGGACCAAAAAACGCGCGGCGCGCGTACAAGGCGACCGGACCCTCAGGTGGACCAATGTAATCAGACGCCATGTTCGCGTTCGCGCGCGAGCCGGGAGGTACCGCTGTGTCACCCGGATCGGCCCACGGCGAGAGCAGTAAGAGCGCCGCGGGAGGTGCCGGCAGCCCCACGATGAGACCGGCGTTCTCGACCAAATAGCGCACCAGAGCGAGGGCAAGATTGCCTCCGGCGGAGTCGCCTTCGATAATGATGTTTTCTGGAGCGATGCCAACGGTGCCAGTGAGATAGACGTAACCGGCCAGTGCGTCGAGCAGTGCCGCCGGGAATGGGTGCGCGGGTTCGTCGGGGGCGTGTTTGGATAGCCTATACTCGAGCGCGAACACGCGATGGACATCCGCGCAGTGCTCCAGCAACCCCCGTCCGATGTTCGCAGAAAGGTCGTGGGGACTTGCCGACAGCCGAATGTAAGCACCTCCGTGCAGTGAGTAGACGATTTTCTCTCCTGCCCTTGGTGTCGCTCCCATGTCCACGTTCGTATTCTTTTTGCCCATCCAATATCCGGGAATGGCGGAGAGCATCACATTTGCCATCGTTGCCCAACTACGTATTTCCGCGTTTAATAGCTGTGGTGTCGGCTCCACCCAAACATGTCCCACATTGGGACCCACTGTCACGGTCAAGTGATCACCGAAGAACTGCAATGAGTCCGTCCTGTACAGTAACGTTTATTTTCCACAGTCAGAAAAGGGCATATATATATATCCCACCTTCCTAGCACGACGTTGAGCCTGTCTAAGGCTTTTATAAGAACCGACTTTTTCAGTGACCAGGATTGTCGTGGGCGAAGATTCCTAGGAGCATTGCCGAGTATCCACGATGGTAGGCGATAACATAGCGTCGTTATAAGTTCAAAAGAGAGGTATAGCCCCTTGAGCGGTTGGTGGCGAAAGTGATGGACCATTGCAACCCTAAGGAAGACGAAATGGGGCCTTATCTTGTCTGAGGCTGTCGGGAGCACTCATTCTGATTTCCAAATTCGTCAGTTCTATTTAATGTTAGCAGAGGTGGAATGGAAGGATCGGCCTGTAAGAACCTAGAGTAGGGCAACGTGTCCACAAGAAGGGGCGTTGCTCCGACAAAAGAATGTGGATGAAGTCTGCTTTGAAAAAGAATGGGCGTAGTTATGAGACAAACAGGCTGCCATCACTAAATCAGTGTAGATCTTATGAGCCATCATCACGAGATAATATCTACCGGTGTGAGTCATCATCCGTGGTGTGAATCAGTACATGCCGCGTGAATGTCTTGCAACGCCATGTGAGGGTACCTCAGTTTGACGAGCGATACATAAAGTTCGCGAGATGATACGGTCTGGCCATGAACTCACGAATCTAGTGCCTCCGAGTCGGTTGGAATCCGCGGCGAAATCGACTCGTGATCACCACTGTGTTGTCAGACTGTCCATGATTCAGTGATGATATAAAGCCCAGTCACCAGTCACAAGCCTCCCGCTCTTCCCATGCAATCCCAGCGCACACCCCGATGTTCCTCAACAGACTCCACCGTGCTCTTTCTTCCTTCAACCACGTCACCCATCGCTGGGCAGCCATACGTCTGCGCGACCCGCATCACCCAATCACCCAGAGGCCTTCTTCTCACCCAGCAGACGTCATCGGCAAGCAGAGCCTATCCCTCACGTCTTGGAATATCCAGGCCTCTCAGTCAGGGCCCGTCGCACGTTCCAAGCTCATTCTCGATCATATCTTGAAGGGACCCAAGTTTTCCGACATTATTTATCTCCAAGAAGTCACTTCCAACGCCCGACAATCTCTCCTCGACGATCCCAGAGTACGCTCTGGATTTCTGACGACCGACGCTGAAGACAACACGTCTTTCAATTCGCGACCATGACGTTGCTCTCCAGCAAGCGTTTTGGCTCTCCGTTGCTCGACGAGGAGGGCGAGGGAGGGGGGAAGCTGATGCTCGACAGCGTCTTCCGCATGGAGCTACCTAGCAGGTACAGGAGGGATGCGCTCTGCGTGGATATCGCCGCCCCAGCTGCGTCTGGCGCAGTATTCCGTCTCCTGAACGTCCATCTCGACTCCCTCGACTCCCATTTCCGGCGTGCCCTACAGATGCGGACACTGGCTGGCGTCCTGCGCGAGTCCAGATGCAGGGGTGGGATCATCGCAGGCGACTTTAACGCGATCTTCCCCGAGGATCATAAACTCGTCGACGAATACGAACTGCTCGATGCCTGGGTCGCGCTACACGGGAGTACGGGGCCTGATGGAGCTACGTGGGGTGTCGGCGTGGAACTAGAGGGCGGACTGAAGGCAGGGAGGTTAGACAAGGTCGCAATGTTGGGCTTGAAGCCTGACGAGATCGAAGTCCTCCAGCCTGGTCTCATCGAGCCCGATAGACCCTGGAGCGACCACTGCGGGCTGCGCTGCACCTTCAACATCTAATACGGTAAGCAAGTTCTTTTTCTAACTTGTTCGATGCGTATATAACCAACCACCTGCTTTTCCCCAGACGTAATTAGATCGAAAGCGGTTGAACCATCATGTTTTTTTTGTTACTTTTCTTTCCAACGTTGAATGATCCATCCCTTTTGACTATGTACCTACGTTTGTAAGAGTGTCCGCGTAAGCCGTTAAGACGCACAATCGTTGCCTCGTCGCAGCTATAGGACTATACAGATAACTTGGAAACTTTGCGAAAGCGTCAAGTGAATATCAGAGAACTTGTCCGGAGTCGTAAGTCAAAGCTGACTTGTCACGTCTTAAGGCTTTTTTCTCAAGTACGAAGACTAAGCGTAAAGTGAATGTCAGAGAGCTTGTCCGGAGTCGTAAGTTAAAGCTGACTTGTCACGTCTTGAGGCTTCTTTTTCTCAAGTACGAAGATTTAAATGTTATACGTTGATAAAGGAACGAACGTCAAACTTGGCCTACCCAGATATCAAGCTTAAACTCAAAGCGCACGGTTTTCAATCAAATCAACAATCGTATTGCAAACATAGCGGCCCCAACAGGCGGGCAGTATTCGATGAGTGGGGTTTAGCGATTTACGAGTCAGAAAAAAGGGGTAAGAAAACAGCTTGGAGTGGGGATAAACGAGCAAGGGGGTCGGGAACGTCGTATCGGCCTAATGAATGCGTGGTACGTCGTATAGAACCTCGACAGCAAGGGAGCGAGATGCGTGAAGAGGAGAGACAAACAAGTCAAGACGATCCGAAGCCACAAATCCATGAGTTGGAGGCCTGATTTATCAATGAAGGCAGTAAGTTCGATGAAGAGGAAGGAGGAGAAGAATTAGACGAACTGAAATGGAGGACTCTACGACTTCAGACCTATTTATGAAGAAGGTCGTAAGTGATAAGTACGAAATAAGAGGGAGAGGAGAGGACGAACCTAGTCGATCTTGAGGAAAGCCTTCCACTGCTCTTCGGTCCAAAACACATCCCCCTCCTTCTCCCCCGCCTCCTCCTTGGCTTCCTTGTACCTAGGCCAGAAGCTGTTGAAGGCCATCTTGACGATGGTCTTCTCGACCTCGTTCTTGTACGAGATATAGCCTTTTTCAAGAAGGCTATATCTCGTACAAGAACGTTCGTGGTAAAGCTGACCGAAGATCTTCATGGCGTCGTCGAAGTCTTGGACAGTCTTAGGCGTGCGCGACTTGAGACTGTCAGCGGCGGCAATCATCTTCATCGCGATCGCCTCGGAATCCGTGGGCAAAGGCACCTTGTCTTCATTGACGACATCGAGGAGGGTCATGCCCTCAGGCATGTAAAGGGTCTATGTATATGGCATATCAACACGAGCAATGAGGAGGAGGAACGATAATTTGGACTTACCACTTCGTCGTCGATGATATTGATGGGAGTAACCGGGTCCTCCGCCTTCGCACGGAAAGTGAGACCACAGATCTTCTCCGTGTTGACCGTAAAGCGGCGGTCGCTCGCAGAGATCTGGTCGCGGATCTTGAAGTGGTCAATGGAGGGGCCCGACTTGACGACAACGTCAATGTCCTGATGTTAAGCTGTGCCGGACTCTGTAGCGCAAGAAAAATAAATGATACTGACCGTCATGTAGCGTATGTCCCTAGCCTGAATGTAAAGGCTACCGACAATGGAGACTCGGGTTGTGGCAGCCACTTGAGGGCCAACGACTTGGAACCAGTTATTGAAGAGCGGCTTGAGAGCGGTGTGAAGGAGAGGTTGAGACATGGTGGTTATCTAGAAAGTAACAGTGGTATCAGACAATGAGATTACGAAATGGAAGCAGAAAGCTAACGTGCGATTTGGTGAGGAGCGTTGTTGAGCTGAGGGCAACTGCGTTAACGAGAGCGGGGATGGGGACTCTGGCTCTCGAAACGTCGATGCCTTTATACTGTAGTACGGGGATTCGCAAAAGGTCAACTCAAATCGGTTCCTCCGATTCGCCGCTCGAGTCTGGCTTATCCAAATAGCGTCTTCGATCCCGCTTGCGGCTCTAGGACTCTGCTGACAGCGGACAAGTGAGCGGGAAGAGCCCCAAATTGTATCTACCGAGTAGGCTTCCGCATCATCCTACTGATTGCTGTGCGCGGGTGATTAGCTGCACGGAGAAACTCCCAAGCCGGCCGCTCGTCGCACTGGAATGTGGTGTAGCATATTTCGAGAACGGGTCAAACTACAGCCGCTCCGAGTCATGGACATGATTTGGACACGTAGTGTTCCGACGCGGCTGTGGGCATGGCCTGCCTCTGGAATACAGTAATGCAAGTTTGCGCTTTGGGGAACTTGTCGACGCACAGCTCTATTTCCAGGGTTGTACATCAACTAGCTGGGGATTGCGAAGATTTCATGTGGGTGTGCGTCATGGCTGTGAAGATCCTATGCGCCGATGATGGATAGAACGCGCAACAAACCTCCTGAGCGCCCCGAATTGACGCCCACAGCGCGACTGCTACACCGTGACACGGCCCCAAACCCGAACACAGCACAGCCAGCAAGGGAGTGAGCTCTGGAGAGTTAAGATATGACGCTAAGAAGGGTTAGCATCCCATAAACAAGTGCGTACGGTAGTCGGAAGAGCACAGCCGTGCGCATGGGCATTCCCAATTTCCCTGATCACAATTATGATCCATACGACGTACGTCCAGGATAAAAAGGCATTACACGCTAGAGACGTCGTGTCTGAGGAGGGAGAATCTGGAGCAGAACTTGAACACGTGGCTTACTGCACTATCAGAGTAACTCGGGAAGAAGCACATACTCCGGGACGGGGAAGGGGTGATAAATGTCAACAACTGGGAGCGTCGAGATCGTATTCGGCAAGTGTATGTACGACTGGGGGAAAGGGCCGAATGGCGCGCAGAGGCTCAATCTGGAAAGGAAAGGGAAGGGGTGAGGGGTGCGCGTGACGGCAGCTGTCGTCGGAAACTTGCGGTCGAAGACGCGTGACCCGGACAGGCACGAAGAATGCAGTACCCAGTGCCTTTGCGATTTTGGAGCCCGTACACACAGTGGCTATCGGGACAAAGGAATACTCAGCGGGCGACACCAGGTGGGCTCGGGGGAGAGGCAGTTGCCGGAGGACAAGCTGTGTTCTTGAGTTGGATCTACTGTAACTCCGTGACTGGCGCTGCATTATTCGCTGGATATGGGTAGAAATTCGGCATGCCGGCAGCGCCGAGTTGTTGGCCCTGCCGCGGTGGTCCGCGCATCCGATTTTTTGTCGCTGTTGTTGTTCTCGCAATCAGTCACGTATCCCAGCCGTATCCCGCGGCAGTCATGACAACAAAAGGCCTATGGGGGATGGACTGTACAGCTTTGGGGCAGGAGGCGGCAATAGGTTGCACCAGGGCCTTGACGTGGTGCTGCCAGTGAGCGAAGTTGGTCCAGAAATGGATATTCGCTGGCACCTTCCATACGCGCCGCAAAGGGACTCAGACACCGTTGTAGGGTCCTCAGTCCCAGGACGGAACGAGGGTTATCATTTGATACGGGGTGTCAGTAAGTCTCTGTATATGAGATGAAGTGACTCACGACATCGGGTGGTTTGAAGCATCACACAAGTCAAGGTTCACGGCAATGAGGTTATGGCTGATAAGGGGCAGAGGATGGCGAGGAACTGGATCAGGAAATATGAGTATGAGGTGTGTCGCCTGCAGAATGCCCTGACGGAAATTAGTGAACGCGGGGGGGAGGGGTTTGAAGGGGGGTCGTCGTACGTCAAGGCAACCGGGCGTTTGGCCAGAACTAGAGCTAATGAAGGAGGTGACGATACGAATCTTCCATACGAGATCAGCGCAAGAGATTTCCGCCATGCGCGCTTGCCCCACCTGCGCTTCTTTTTCCGTTCTGGGCCTGTCGCCTGCCTTGGGCCCAGTTATATAACCTTCCTCCTCCGTTTCGTCCCTCGCCCTCTCTTTCTCTTTCCTCCTGCATCCCCCTTGCCTTCCAATTGGCTTTCGTCTTATCTTTTCGTGCTCCCTCCTCCAGATGCATGCCTTTGGAAAGGTTAGCTTTCTCCACCTTTTCGTTCCGTCCCATTGAGATCCATGCTTTCCGTTTCAAATCAGTCATCAGGCCGCCCTGGTCAACGCTTGCACCCCTCTCCTTCTCTCCCTAACTTGTGGTAAGTATCCATGCACACTACCCTTAAAATGGATGTCCATATACTCAGTGTCAACGCGTACAGTCATTTTCACCAGGCCCACGAGCCCCCATTAGCCTCTACCATCACAGCCCGCGCTCATCTTGGCCCTCTAGATCTCGCACCGTCGAAAATTCAACAAAGGTCTCCTTCACCTAGCCCTTGTGCCTCTCCACGGCGGCCTCCATTGCCTCTTACCCCTCCCCTCACGCCTTCCTCCCTCAACGATAGCGCAAGTCAAGGTGGTTTTCCTGCCACTCCCACCGACCTTGATCCTACGAGCGCCTCGCTTTGGCGGCGCAAATCAAAATACCTTACCCAGAATGGCCCACCCACCTCCGGTGCAGACGGGTTCGTTGGCGACATTACACCAGCAGACCGTCCTTATCTCCCCCTGGCGCAGAGCCAGCAATCAGAATCTAAATCCCCATTCTCTCGCTATCTGAGACTCGATACTTCACCTAGCCGCTTCCTCTTGGTGCGTGATGTCGTTGGCACGTAAGTCTATCCTAAACCTTTCCCCTAGATTAGCAATGTCCCCAAGTCTGTTACGAATGATGGAATCAAAAGTGCTTTTGCGCCGTATGGCGCTTCCAAAGGCATATGGACCGGCCATCTGCACAGCCTAGGCATTGTTATTCTTGCATTTCATGATTTACGCCACGCGGAGAATGCCTGTCGCGCAGTTCGCTCGGGTAAGGCACATATGGTCCTTGGCGGAGTCCAGCGTGCGGTCCAACTCCATTCTGGTTTCATCTCTGTTGCTGAGGCAAGAGATGTACGTGTGCGTTTGATCTTGCTGGCGCATTACCCTTGACCCTCACCTGGCAGCTCACGGGAAATCCATCGCCTGTAACGGAAATTGAAGAAGAAGCGGCCTTTTTAATCCAAATCAAGGATCACTCCACCCAGCCATCTACCGTCCGCACAATTCTCGATCGCTTTGGCACTTTACTAGCTTTTCGTGAATGGCACCCACGCTCGGGAGATGGACAGGCGAGTCTGCACATATCGTCGCTATTTTTGTGAAACGCGTGGCTTATACTGGCTGTTGAAAAGTGGTTTTATGTTGAATATTACGACGTTCGTGAGACGCAGGCAGCATTTCAAGATCTACATGACAGACCGCACGTCCTGGGGACACAATTCGCCCTCTACACTACCAAACTGCTGTCACCCTTCCACTCTTCCGTCTCAGCGCCTCCGTCATCGACACAAGGGCTCAAATTCCAAAACGCCATCCCGTTTCCGAGTACTGAGACCCCAATAACGGAGGAACTGCCACCTTCACGTTCTGCGAGACCGCGTAGCGCAAGTGCAGAGGCAGGAGACGGTATGAAAGCATTTTCTTTGGCGAGCACACGACTCGCAGAGGACCTCCGCAGACGGATTACTGCACCCGCTGACTGGGAGCCAGAATTTGTTGACTCTCCGGGAGAGCGTCGGCGTAGCCAAAGCTTTGATGCAACTCAGCGCTTTGTCGACAGCCAGGAGAGTTTCCCTCCGGCTGATCATCACTACCCAGAATCGTGTACGTATCTGCGAGGGACACACGAAGTGATCTATGGACACGGTCAGATTAGGGCATATGACTTGCATCCTTGCACTCAATCGTTCATTCCTACGGGTCCCGTCGCATATACTCCGGAATACATTCTCCCCCGGCCAGCACACGGTCACAACTCCCGACGGATCGCTCCCTTACACACCCATTCGCCTTCACAGCGCGCGTCACCTCAGGCAACACAAAATCATCCGAAGTACCGCACGCCTCCTTCGCATGACCCGGGTGAACAACAGATGGACAATAATCTGAACATCGCCCGTATCGAAAACGGGCAGGACATGCGTACGACGGTCATGATCAAGAACATCCCAAACAAAATGACCGACAAAGACCTGATGACCTTTATCGAGCGCGTCTGTGCGAGGCGCATCGATTTCTTCTACTTGAGGATGGATTTCAAAAATGGTATGCGCTCTTTGTGCTGGAAAGCGACCTGACTGACGGAGACTTAGGCTGTAACGTTGGGTATGCGTTTGTGAATTTCATTACAGTCGACGATCTCCTGCGCTTTGCCAAGGCGCGACTCGGTGTCAGGTGGTGAGTTTTTTGGTTTTGCTCCTTAGACACGTCTCACTAATATGGACGCAGGAATATGTATGCCAGCGAGAAAGTTCTTCAAATGTCCTATGCCAACTACCAGTTCGTACTCTTGCTTGGCTTCCCGTGTCGTTCAGGCGCTAACTTGCGGATACCAGAGGGAAGGAAGCCCTCGTGGAGAAGTTCAAGAACTCGGCCATTATGGACGAGCGTGAATCCTGGCGGCCCAAAATTTTTTACTCGAGTGGGCCACAGGCCGGCCAACCCGAGCCATTCCCTGCCCCAACACATCAACGCCGTAAGGAGCGCAGTGCGCATAACCGTGGAGCATTGTATGTTCCAGGCGCTGCACGACTCCATGGTCTTAGGACGGAGGAACACGACCGGGGAGAGCGCCACATGCGTTGATTGTTTCCGAAATTTCCCCCTCCCTCGAAGTTACGAAGGAGAAACTCTGTGTCGGCGTCGTTGCAATGGACTACAAGGTTCGAACGTTTTCCGTCTCGTTTTTATATGCGCATGCGCATCTAGATACCTCAGCTGCTGTTTGTCTGTCTTAATGCCCGCCATTCTCGCGATTACCCAAGCCTTCGCAAACGTGTATATTACTAGCTAGTCTTCACCTCGCTTTCCTCGTCGCTTAGGTGTACGTCTGACTTCAAAATAACAAATTGATCGTAGCGTATTCCTTATCCTCGCAGTCTCTGCCTGTAGTCATAGTCGTTCCACATTACGTTCCGTACAACCGTCATGGGCAGTTGCCTGCTGCAGCGGCGAATCACAATAATCGCACCAACTTAGATTCGAACAGCGGTCGCACCAGAGATTAATATATTAATAAATTGCACGCGAATGATCATTAATGTCGGCTTACGACTTGGGAAGGTTCGATGGTCGGTCGAATCGAACATGACGGATATAGAATCTGACTTGTCCAGATGGCGTTTTCACTTGACCTTTGACTTACTCCCACGTACTCTAGTTGTCCCGGCTGGTAGACCCTCAATACCCCAGGATGCCCCCAGAACTTGCTTGCAGCGCTTCTTTAGAGACAATTGGGCTATTACCCCCGACTGCTGTCACTATCGCTCCTGTCGTGCCAGTGGAGTCTGTCATTCTTATGCTTAATCGACCCCGAGCGATTCTATGAGGTCCTCGGTCGGACCTCGTACCTCCATGGCGCTTGACGAGTCCCCATTATTCATTGATATACTGAGGCAGTTGACTTCTAGCTCGTAACATGTGGCCGGAGCGAATAACTTCACTAGTATAGTGCTAAAGTAGTACTACTGTAGTGTGCTGTGCAGCTTGAAGGTTCGACTTCCGGTTATTGCCGGCCCGCCGCTGGCAGGTCCACCCACCGCATGGCTTCGATTGCTTGTGCGAGCATGTGCCACCTGGCAGCCTGGCAGCTACCTATGGGCCTGCTGATTCAGGTTGTGGGACCTGGCTGACTCACAACTTACCGTGCCGCAGCCATTCGTAAGCAGATACTACTAACAGTCTGATATCTAAGGACTGCAAGGCTGCGCAACTTGCACGCGCGTTACCAGCGTGCCTCCCTCGTTCTTTCCTCTCATTACCATGCCTACTACCTCCCCGTCGCCTCCCCGCTCCCGACCTCGGCTGCGTGTCGGTGCCATCCAAAGCCCATATCCTGCCATCAGCGACGTTCTTCCCGAAAGTCAAGTTGACGACGAAACTGCCGAGCTACTGCACGAGTTCGTACACTCTCACCCACACACACCAGTGGAGGAATTGTCCGACCCAACGACATACGAGATTGGCGGATCACAAGTCGATAAGTCAGCGCTCGAGGCACAACGTCGCGAACGCGCTGCACGTCCGTGGTGGCGGCGCCCTTCGGCGACATGGTGAACGTTTCGTCGACGTCGGGCCCTTACGATGATCCTGATGGGTTACGAATAGGTTTATTGTCCTGAGTCCACTCACTATGCTTGCAGTTTCTGCGCTCATCGCCCCACGCCTACAACTCTATACCCACCTCATGTGCAAGGAACTCGATGCAGACCCATGGATCCCGGAGAATGGAGACATAAAGCCAGACATCTGGTCTGTGGGTTCGACTCGACCCGTACCCTGTGCTGCGGACCCTGTGGTCCAAGCGAATGTGGCAAAGCTTCTCACGAGTCCGTGTAGTCCATATTTCCTGACCTCTTGAATTATGTCTTACGAAATCCCCGTTAGTCACGGCAATGGTCCCAGGCATCTTAAGTTGCTTGACAACCCCCTTCTGGGGATCGGTGCGCGCTCCCATTACGTACCGTCACTGTATTCGCCTGAGACCTCTAAAGTTCTCTGATCGATATGGCCGCGTGCAATTTCTCGGCATCAACGTCATTGCTCTACTCCTGTCCGACGCAGCACTCGCGGCTCTAGCTATAGCGCCTGAGTACGTTCCCGGCGGTTATTGGTTCGTCGTTTATGTATCTGTGTTTGAAGGTCTCATCGGTGGTAGGTTTCGTCTTGTGAATTCGACAACGCCAAGTGATGATTTATCATCTCCCAGGACGTTCCGCGGCCATTGCGGCTACCCATGCATATCTTGCAGACTGCAGCGATCCGACTACAAGGTCCGCGTTTATACCCCAGCCCACTGAACGTGGCTAAAAACAAATTCTGTAGATCACGAATATTCTCCCGATTTCTTGGACTGTTCTTCATCGGTGTGGGGTTCGGACCTAGTTTGGGTGCACTCTTCGAACATTTATTCGATAATCCCTACGTGGTATTCTACCTTGCGCTTGGCTTGCATGTCGTCAATGCTCTCTTCACGTGGTTTATCATCCCCGAGTCTCTCTTACCTGCACAGATGGACGCGGCTCGGCGCACTAGAGGAAGAGGAGGCGAGGTTCATTGGTTCAGCCGGATGTTCAGCTTCCTCTCGCCTCTCGCGGTGTTCGCGCCTCTCCAGCAAAAGGGGGGTGTGAGCCCACAAAAAGCGCTCAAGAAGGATTGGTCTCTATTATGGCTGGCGCTCTCATTCGCACCTGAGTCGTTGGTGATCGGAAGCATGGCATACTTGCTTCAATATGCTGTCGGGAAGTTCAACTGGACCGCGGAGATCGTAGGTGTGCAATTGAGACAAAGTCGGTCCCTTCTAAGTCCTTCACCAGACTGGATACTACATAAGCCTCATGGGAATCACCCGTGCTCTTTTCCTGGTGATAGGGCTGCCTGGTAAGCACTAGACTCCCTGTGCCACTCTACTGTCGCAGCTGAGTGGCGTACTGCATCTAGCTATCCTGCGCTTCTTTGCGCCCAGAAGCCCTCCCATTCAGCTCCCAACTTCACCTGACGAAGCCCTCAACGCGAGTTCCTCCCGTATACCTCCCCCACCCTCCCGCGATCCTGTCCACGTTCACACGCCCAAAGTCGACCTCGGCATCGCAAAGGTGTCACTTGCACTGCAAGCAACGTTCTTTACGCTCATAGCCGTCTCGAAAGACGTAGGCGTGTTCGTCACCATCGGCGCGCTCGGTGCGCTTGCTGCGGGTTATTATCCCACGGTAAGCAGCTTGTCGTTGGAGCTTTATACGCGTCGTGGCGGAGCGCCGTCCCAGGCCGGGCAGTTGTTTGGCGCGATGAGTGTGATCCAGACTATCGGGTGCGCTATCCCTACAGAAATCTTGTGTGAGGTCGGTGTGATGTTGACGCTAGACTGCGTCCCAGGAACCAGGTTGTTGGTCCAACGCTGTTCGGCATCATATACATCAAGACGGTCGCCACGTTCCCCGAAGCGATATTCTACGTCCTCAGTGCTGTGGTCTTGCTCTCCCTCTTGTTCCTTTTCCTCGTGCAGATACCCCCCGATCGAGGTGGCTTAGATGCGGATGCAGAGGCACCAGCCGACGCCGACGTGCCCGCAACTGTCATAGACAACGAGTAGAGTGCGCATGTAGACGCCGTCCAGCTGCATGCCCCGCATGTTGAATGCGTTTTATGCATGGCCTGTACTACGCTATGAGGAACACGGTTCATCATTGTAGTATCGGGTTACTGGAATGTGCTCGTGGGACAGGGATAAGAGGCTTCGGGTCTCCAAACCAAGGCGCCGGACGGCAAAACAATGTAACTCGGATCAACATCAGGGGAAAGGCAGGAGGAAAAGAGAGGGGGAAACCAGAGAGGGCGCGCAGAAGTTTTCTCGTAATACAATTAAGGGTTTGTCATTCAACACTTTCAGTTTCAAAGTTCCTCTTTCAAACGTAGGCGCTCCTCCCCGCATCACCTTTCCTTTATATTGTACACTACTATACGTGTTCACCACAGCCAGGGAGGGGCATCATATTGTATACTTGAAAGCTCCTGCGCCCTTCAAGTTCCACTTCTCGCCGTCGGCAGCCCGTTCCCAACCTCGCCATTTCCTCACCCGCTCGCTCACTGGGATACTTTGATGAGAAACTTTGCGGGCGCCGTGGCCGCCCAAGCGGATATCTGTGATGACATTACAGACGCCGAGCCTGAGTCAGCCAGTTGATGATGTCAACTCGGGCGACCAAAGTCCCAAGGATGACGCTTTTGTGCTTACTCAGCGCCCCATGATGATAAGGCCATCTATACACGGCCTCAGAAGTGGTCCAGATTCAATCAAGAAAGAAACAGTAGTACAAATGGTGCGTTGAAAGCAAACAAAACTGGATACAAACATCGCAAAAGCTCCCATACACACAACTACTTCGCTTATGGCGTTGTGATTGGTCTAGGTTTGCTGTCTGAAACGCTTCTCGATGACGTCACTGTTGAGCGTGTAGCCGTTCGCGGTGAACAGACGGGACTGCAGGAATGGCGCCGTGTCATAG